>Ga0207426_1000611_pt1 | contig 46127 bp, 45 predicted proteins | sample AraplaMF_Cvi_mMS_FD_184265 | JGI IMG/M metagenome (GOLD analysis project Ga0207426, IMG submission 184265) | Arabidopsis root microbial communities from the University of North Carolina, USA - plate scrape MF_Cvi_mMS (SPAdes) (version 2) | ecosystem: Host-associated > Plants > Roots > Endosphere... | reverse complement strand
TGGCGTCCTCGTTGCCCTTGGTCTCGGTCTCCTCGTCGACGCCGCGCACGGGCCGCGCCTCGGAGACGCCCGGCCGCTTGGCGATGCCGTGGCTGATGTAGTTGACGGCGTCGTAGCGCGTCATGTCCTGCTCCTGCAGGAAGTACGCGGCATGACTCTCGCGCTCGGCGAAGATCGCGATCAGCACGTTGGCGCCGGTCACCTCTTCGCGACCTGACGACTGAACGTGGATCACCGCGCGCTGGATCACGCGCTGAAAACCGGCGGTCGGCTTGGCGTCATCGGCGCCATCCGTCACCAGGTTCTCGAATTCGGTCTCAAGATAATTGACGAGGCTCGTGCGGAGCTTGTCGAGATCGACGCTACAGGCGCGCATGACGGCGGCTGCATCGGAGTCGTCGATCAGGGAGAGCAGGAGATGCTCGAGCGTCGCGTATTGGTGATGACGCTCATTTGCGATCGCCAGCGCACGATGCAGGGATTGTTCAAGGCTTTGGGAAAAAGTCGGCATTCGCGTCCTCTATGGCCCCCACCATCATGGTCGTGATCGCCCGGTCAGGCAACAACAACCTTTGTCACATATAGTTATACAAGACCGCCGCGAAAGACCGGTTCCGCGACTGGGCAAGCAACACGCCTGCGGTATTTTCGATGCAAAACCCGTTCCGATTTGGGCAGAACTACCCATTTGGGCAGGGTTGAAATTGGCGCGATGTTAAGCGGGATCATGCAGCAGGATGTGCTGCCATCACACGGCACACGAACAGAACCACTCTAAAGTACGCGAACGCGCGATTACTTCTTTTCCATCACGCATTGCAGCGGATGCTGGTGCTTGCGGGCGAAGTCCATCACCTGCGTCACCTTGGTCTCGGCGATCTCGTAGGTGAACACGCCGCACTCGCCGATACCGTGATGGTGAACGTGCAGCATGATCTTGGTCGCCGCCTCGACGTCCTTCTGGAAGAATTTCTCCAGCACGTGGACGACGAATTCCATCGGCGTGTAGTCGTCGTTCAGGATCAGCACGCGGTACAGGTTCGGCCGCTTGGTCTTCGGCTTGACCTTGGTGATGACAGAGGTGTTCGGACCCGTCGGGTTGCCGGAACGGTTCTCGTCATTGCTCATCCGGGGAGCGACGGCGGCGGTGGCCGCGGACAGGTCGAATCTGGAAGTCAGTTGCGGCATGGCTCAGGCGTTCAAATTCCCCACGGAAGCGTATGACGGTCCGCCGCGGAGCCCCGGCCTTCGGAGCTTCACACGGGCGCGCCGCCTCGTTAGATCGCCGCTTCCAACCGGTCCGGTCCAAGCCGTATCGGTCGTCAGCAATATGGGCCCGCCCCCCCTTCGCCGCAAGCGTGCGAAGGTCCGGCCGATGCGGCCGCGACGGTCCCGATTCCCGATCCGGACGATCCTCAGCGAAGTTAATCAATCCGGGCCGGTTTGACAAAAATTTCCGCGTCACATGGTTAGAACGTATTGATCAGGAACCGGTTGGCAACCGGGCTGCGACGGTTTCGCGCGGAATCATCTCCGGATTTTTACGGCCCGGCCCATCGCCGTTGAATCGCCTGGTGCGAAATCGGGCAAGGACGACGCTCTGCGAGCATCAGGGCCGGCGACCATCATGATCTGCGTGCTGGTTAACGCCGGCAGCGAACCGACGACGCGCGTGCCGCGACATTGCGCGCTGCCGACCGGCTCGACCTGAGAGACGTCGAACGGACCGCGCCGGTCGAGGCCGCGCTCGGCCCGCCCTAGACGATCCATCGCGACAAACAAAAAGCCCGGCTGTTCAGCCGGGCTTTTGCTTCCAGATATCCGGAAAGGGATTAGTTGGCCGGGGTGAACTTCGACACGACGGTCTCGACCGGCTTGAACGCCTGCTTGGCGAGGTCGCTGTAGAGGCCGGCGATCTTCTGCGACTCCGCAACGAAGGTCTCGTAGGCGGAACGGGCAAACTCGGTCTGCGCTTCGACGGCCTTGTCCAGCGACTTCACGCCGGAGAGCTTCTCAACGAAGGACTTGGTGTCTTCGAACGACTTCTTGGTGTAGTCGCCATAGGCGCTGGCGATCGCCTGGAGGCCGTGCTGCACCGAGGTGGCGGAGGCAACGCACTGCTCGAAGTGCTCTTTCCCGTAGTTCTGAAAGTCTTCAACCTTGAACATTTCGGAATCCTTTTCCCTGGCTCTCGTCGGGAAGCCCCGGCTCCCTGACCGTGCCCATAATTAGTGCAACGCACAAAAAAGTCAAGAATCTTGTGCGACGCACAAAACTATATGCAAATCGCTGAGATTCCCGGGGTTTCCCGCAAGGGTTCCTTAAGCTTTTGGAAACCGCAGGCCCCTACCCTGATTCCCTGGACGTGTTCAGCTTCCGCAATCGGCCAAAAGCCGTTTGAGAACATCACCTTAGCCAGAATAGCGGCTCAGGCCCAACGTCTCCCGCGGCGAACACCAGCGGAGGGACAGCCTGAGCAGGTAATGATCCCGGGTCCCAAGGGCACAATTTCGCCTCACGAGCCGGTGATCAAGTCAGAAACGGGGACGGGGTTCCATGCTTCGTAAAAACTTGTCTTCCTCGCGCTTGGCGCGGGTTGGCGTTTTCGGGCTTCTTACGGTCACCACCGCGGTCATCTTCACCACCGACGCCGCCGACGCGCGGCGCCACCGGCGGCATTACGCGCACCACCGGGTGCAGCGCGACGTATCCGAGAGCTCCAGCCCGAAATTCGCGTCCATCATCGTCGACGGTAATTCCGGCGCGGTGCTCCAGTCGAACAACCCGGACGGAATCCGCCACCCCGCCTCGCTCACCAAGATCATGACGCTCTATTTGCTGTTCGAGCGTCTGGAGTCCGGCAAGATGAAGCTCGACACCGAGATGCCGGTGTCCCAGCACGCTGCCGATCAGGATCCGACCAAGCTGAACCTGCGTGCCGGCCAGACCATCCGCGTCGAGGACGCGATCAAGGGTCTCGTCACCCGCTCCGCCAACGACGCCGCCGTGGTCATCGCCGAAGCGATCGCCGGAGACGAGGACGACTTCGCCCAGATGATGACGCGCAAGGCGCGCTCGCTCGGCATGTCCCGCACGGTCTACCGCAACGCCAACGGCCTTCCCAACGACGAGCAGGTCACGACCGCGCGCGACCAGGCCACGCTCGGCCGCGCCATCCAGGAGCGCTTCCCGCGCTACTATCGCTATTTCGCCACCTCGACGTTCAACTGGCGCGGCCAGTCGATCCGCAACCACAATCACCTGCTCGGCAGTGTTGAAGGCGTGGACGGCATCAAGACCGGCTACACCCGCGCCTCCGGCTTCAACCTCGTCAGCTCGATGCGCCGCGGCAACCGCCATTTGATCGGCGTGGTGCTGGGCGGCCGCAGCGGCGGCTCGCGCGATGCCATCATGCGCAACCTGCTCGCGGAGAACCTCGAGAAGGGCGCGACCGCGCGCACCGTTGTCGCCGTCACCGAGCGCAACGGCGCTGACGCCTCTGCCGAGGTCGCCGATGCGTCGGATACGCCGGCCCGGCCCGCCGCGCCGGTTCAGGCCGCCGCCGCGCCCGAGTCCGCCCCGTCCCGTCTCGCTGCGCGCCTCTCGACCCTTGCCGCGGCGACGGCCGCCGTGCCGCCGGCCCCGCCCAAGCCGGAGGCCAGCAAGCCCGAGGTTCGGCCGACTGAATCCAAGATCGAGCCGGCGCCGCTCACCAATGGCGTGATCTCGAGCCAGCCGCTCTCGATCATCCCCGGCTCGTCCGAACCGATGAAGCCGGTCCGGGTCAAGACCGTTCAGGTCAAGGCCGGCGCCGTGAAGGTCGCCTCCGCCGCCCCGGCTCCGGTTGCTCCCCAGGTCACCAGCACGATTGCCTCCCGCTCCGACGTCGCGGAAACCTCCGGCGCCGTCGTCGCCCGGGCCGACCTGATCAACAAGCCGGAACCCCAGAGCCAGCCGGAAGCCCCGAGGGCTGAGACCGCCCGCGCCGAGATGCCGCGCCAGCCGGCCGGCTTCGGCACCGGCAACGGTATCCTCGGCGTGCTGCCGGCCGCAACCGCCTCCGCGCCCGCCCCTGCTCCTGCTCCTGCCCTTGCCGCTCCGAAGCTCGCCTCCGCCGACCCGGCGCCGCAGCCGATCCAGATGAGCGCCACCACCAAGCCGGCCGTCACCCACAGCGGCTGGATCGTCCAGGTCGGAGCGCTCGAGAGCGAGAACGAAGCCCAGCAGCGCATCGACGCCGCGCGCAGCTCGGCCCGCGGCCTGCTCAGCAAGGCCGATCCGTTCACCGAGCCCGTCGTCGCCAAGGACAACCGCAAGCTCTACCGGGCCCGCTTCGCAGGCCTCGAGCGTGACCAGGCCGAAGCCGTCTGCCGCGCCCTGAAGCGCGCCGACATCTCCTGCATCACCGTCCGCAACTGATCTCTCCCATCGCTTCGAAAAAAATGCCCGCGCCTTGCGCGGGCATTTTTGTTTTCGGCGGGCGCGGAAGCCTGTTCCGCGACAACCTCTCGTCAACGATTTACGGTTAAATTTTTACTCAAGGGATCGACCACGCCGACAATGGCGGGCATCGGGCGACAGCAGAGCAAACGGAGCTCACGCGGGTACGGGCGTTTGTAGCGTGGTGCCGGAGTTAGCCGTTATGCGTGCGAAGCAGAGTATCCTTGGCCTCGTTTACCCGGGCAGCGAGATACGTCGAGCCCCCTTGGTCGGGATGGAGTTTCTTCATCAGGGACTTGTGAGCCCGGCTGATGTCGTCACGCCCCGCGCCCGGCTGCAGGCCAAGGATCTGATAGGCTTCCTCCACCGTCATTTTTCCACTAGACGCCGTGCGGCGCTGCCCCCCTGCCGTATTGCCCTGCGCGTTCTGACGCCAAGCGGGAAACCTGCGGTCCAGATAGCTTTCAAGTAAGGCCACGCTCTCGGCGTCGAACGCCGGGACCATCGCCAGCAAGGCGGCGAGATCGAACTCGTCGAGATCGCGCCCGGCATGAGGGCCGGCAATGATCTGGCCGCCGAGCCGGCCGGAATCGTGGTCCAGCCGCATGTCCAGGAACGGCGAGCGCACCCGCGAGGCCTGACCGGTCGGGCGGCTCGCTCCGCCGCCGAACAGCCCGCCGATATTGCCGAAGCCGGCATTCGCCAGCGGCGTCCAGCCGAGCAGCCCGGCGCCGAAAATCCCGAGCGGGATCGCGACCGCAAGCTCGCCGCGCAGGCCCGTGAAGGCCGCGACCGCCAGCGCCACCACGCCGCCGCCAAACTTGATGGTACGCGCCAGCACCGCCGGATTGGCCGAGCGGAACATCTGGAGCAGCAGATAAAGCGTGATAATTGCGACGGCGCCGGCGATCAGGGTCATGGCCGGAATATAGTCGTCCTCTTGTCAAAAAGCATGGCGTCTTCGATCGCGCTGAGCCCTACTTCATCTGGGCGATCAACATCGCCGCTCCGCTCGCGCTTCCGGCCAGCTTCAACAGCGCCTCGCGGCCGCCGGCGGCATAGGCTGCAGCGGCCCGCAGCAACTCGCGCAACTGCGCCGCAGCCCCCGGATCGAACCGGCACCAGGCGCCGCCGGTCAGACGCGCGATCTCGCGGAAGGCCTTTTCGGCGACGGCGTCGTGGCCTTCCTGAAACAGGAAGACGGGCACCTTGAGCATGCCAAGCTCGCCGGCCTTGGCGCAGAGCTCGTCGACACTCTCCTCCATGGCATCGCCGACGAAGACGACGGCGCGCACGCCGGATGCGACCGCCTCGCGCCGCGCCTCGCTCAGCACCTTGCCGATCTGGGTGTCGCCGCCGCGGCAATCGATCTTGCTCATCAGCGTCGCCAGCCTGGCGCTGTCGGAGATCCACCCCGTGGCGCGACACTCGTTGTAGCCGCGGTAATAGACCAGCCGGATGTCGAGACTGCCCAGCGCGGCGGTCTCGCGAAACATGTCGGCCTGCAGCGCGCAGGCCATGTCCCAGGTCGGCTGCCGGCTCAGCGTCGCATCCAGCGCGAAGATCAGCCGTCCTTTCGCGCCGGGCGCATGCGGTGACAGCGCGCGGGCCTTGGCGACGAAGGCGGCAATGTCTTCCGACGTCGACGCGCCGGCCTGCGGCACCGCCCCGCCCGCCTTCGTCGAAACCGCATCACCGCGCGGCTTGATGGGTTCGCCCGACATCGCTGCTCAACCAAGCTGGGCAACTAATGTGGTGCGCGCGAAGAGCCCGGTCAATGTGCAAAGCCTCCGCGGGCGGATGCCGGCGGAGGCTTTGAAATCGCTACCGATGACGAGGGCGACGTCAGCTCTTGGTCAGCTCTTGGCAGGCGCCATCAGAGCGACCGGGCCGGGCTCGAGGATCTTGGGCGGCGACGATTGCGTATCGACCGGCGCCAGCTCGCTGTCCGTCGCGCTCAGGAACTTGTCGAGCATGCTCTGGATCGAGTTCTTGGCTGCGTCGGGGCCGGTGTCGCGCATGTCGTTATGCTGGAATTCGGTCTTCACGACCTGAATGCCGGCCTTCTCGCATTCCTCGTCCGTCGGGATCACGCCCGCATCGGTCTTGAACTGCGGATCCTGGGAGCGGAACGACAGGATCTTGAACTTGCCGGCGGTGACGAAGGGCACGCGCAGATTGTCGAGCGTGACGACCTTCTTGACCTCGTCCGGATACTGCTTGGCGAAATACATGGTGATGTCGCCGCCCATGGAGTGACCGACCATCGTCACCTTGTCGTAGTCGGCGTTGGGCTGAACCTTCTTCATCTCCTGCATGGCGAGATGGATGTTGGCGACACCGCGCAGGATCTGCGGCAGCCGGCCGACATAGAGCTCGCCGGGCTTGGTCACCATCGGAGGATCGGTCGGCAGGTCATGCTGCGGGCTCACGACCATGTAGCCGCGCGCAGCGAACATGTTGGCGAGGAAGCCGTACTCGGTGTTCTTGACGGTGTTGCCGTGATTGACCACGGCGACCGGCAGCGTGATCATGCCGGCATTGGCCTGCATTTCCTTGTCGCGCCGCACCGCGATGTCGACAGGCACGGGACGGTTGTCGCGCGAAGCGTCGTAGAAGGTGATGGTCTCGTGCTTGATGGCCCACTTGCTCGCCGTGAAATAGGCGATGCCGCAGAGGGCACTGACCGAAACCAGAACGGCAATTCCACGCTTCATTTTCGTCCTCAGCCTCAGGCTCTTGTGGCCTGAATAACCCTGTTGAAAATCGTGTTCTTCCGAGGCTCTTCGGCCTCTGGTCGCCTATTCCCTAATATATGTCACAGCCGCGTGACAGGAAGGCTAAATATTGTGAACTATCAGCCCTTTCATTGTGCGGCGCACTCGTTTCGTGAGCACCCCGTTCTTTTACGGCTACGTCAGGGTGCAGGTCACTATCGGACGCAACCGCTCGCGATGGGGTTCAATTTCGCAGTAAACATGGGGTGAAACGGCCGAGCGCCAGCTTGGTTCCCGCAGGAACCTGCTGCTTGGATCGATCGGAAGTAGCCTTATACCGCCTCAGGCGCCGAGGATGTCGTGAACCTCGAGCGGCTTGTCGACCTGGCTGAACCACTCGGCGCGATTTGCCGCACGGCGCCGGCCGCGCTCGTCGAGCGGCAGCTTGAGCTGACGGAGCAGGCTCGTCACCTCCTCCCGCGCAGTGAGATGGCCGAGATTCGGCCGCATGCCGAGCGTGGCCTCGTCGATCTCGTCGAGGGCGGTCAGGCCGCGCGGAAAGAACTCGCGGTAGACGACGCGCTCGGCGAAGCCGTCGACATAGCGGAAGCCCAATCGCAGCGACAGATCCTTCAGGCCGTCAGCGACGAGCTGCTTGTTGCGCGAGCCGAGCATGGACAGGCGGTTGCGCACCACGATCCAGTCGGTGCTCGAGCCGTCGAGCTGGCGGCGCTTGCGCCTGACGTCCCGCACCATCTCGGCATAATGGCTCTCGCCCGTCACCGCGTAGCTGGCGGGATCGACGGTGCCGAGCACGTCGAAATCGAGGAAGCTGTCGTTGATCGGCGTGACCAGCGTGTCGGCCATCGAATGGGCGAGCCGCATCAGGTAGCTGTCGGTGCCCGGCGTATCGATGACGATGAAATCGAAACTGCTCTCGACCGCCGACACCGCCTCCATGAACTGCTGGAACTCGGAGTTCTCGTTGTCGGCGATCTGCATGGTCTCGCCGAGCTTGATGCAGCGGTGCACCGGCAGCTCGAGGTCGAGCTTGGTGCGGCGGGCCCAGGCGGCGCGGTTGTTGATGTAATGGGTGAAGCTCTGCTGGCGGCAGTCGAGGTCGATGGTGGCGACGCGCTGGCCGGCTTTGAGAAGCGCAACAGCAATGTGCAAGGCGGTGGTCGATTTGCCAGAGCCGCCCTTCTCGTTACCAAGCACAACGACGTGCGCCGAGCCGGATTGGCTTTGGCTAGCCTGCACAAGCATGGCGATCCTCAACACCCCTAAACAATATCTTCGAGTTGGCCGCGTCTGCGGTCAAGTGAAATGCGTGACAGGAAATGCAAATAGCAGTGCGCCGTTCTTCATCATGAACAGCGGCGCCATCGTTCGTCTGTGATCCAGCCCACAATGTCGCGACGCCCTGCGCGGCCTTGCGCGGGATGCTGTGCCGCATCCGCATGCATGGCGTCCACGACTGCTGCTTGTTAAGGTTAGCCGGCGGCGCGGCAAGCCGCGCCCACCGATCCCCCAGCCCCCGAGTCCTGATGTCACGAAGCCCCCTGATTGCCCGCACGGTCCCAAGCCTGCGGCGCGCCACCGACAATCTCCGCAAGCGGAAGGCCACGATCGCGCTGGTCCCGACCATGGGGGCCCTCCATGACGGGCATGTGTCGCTGGTGCGCCTCGCCAAGCGGCGCGCAAGCCGCGTCGTGGTGTCGATCTTCGTCAACCCGACCCAGTTCGCTCCGACCGAAGACTTCGGCGCCTATCCGCGCACCTGGAAGTCGGACATCGCCAAGCTTGCCGCCGAGAACGTCGACATCGTCTGGCATCCCGGCGTCGAGGCCATGTACCCGCAGGGCTTTGCGACCCGCATCGTGCCGGAGGGGCCCGCGCTCGCCGGCCTCGAGGATCGCTTCCGGCCGCACTTCTTCGGCGGCGTCGCCACCGTCGTCGGCAAGCTGTTCACGCAATGCCGGCCCGATTTTGCGATCTTCGGCGAAAAGGACTTCCAGCAGTTGCGGGTGGTGACGCAGATGGCGCGCGACCTCGATCTCGGCGTCAAGGTGATCGGCTCGCGCACCGTGCGCGAGCGCGACGGGCTCGCGATGTCCTCGCGCAACGTCTACCTCTCGGCCGAGGAGCGTCAGACCGCCACCGTCCTCTACCGCGCCATGAAGGACAGCGCCGGACGGATCAAGGCGGGCGAAGCCATCGCGCCGGCGATGGCGCGCGGCGCCGAGACGATCAAGGCGGCCGGCTTTGCGCTCGACTATTTCGAGGTCCGCCACGCCGAGACGCTGGCCGAGGTCACCTCGCGCAAGGACGGGCCGCTGCGGATCCTGGTCGCGGCCAAGCTCGGCACGACGCGGTTGATCGACAATATCGCGGTTTAGAGCAGCCCGAGATCGCGCAGCTCGCGCCGCATCGGCTCGGGCATCGCCGCGATCGAGCCGGCGGCGGACTTGCCGAGATCGGACGGCACCGAATCGTCGGTGAGATAGCGCCAGCCCTGGAACGGGCGCATAGGCCGCGGCGAGACGGGAATCACCTTCGGCTGCATCACGATCCGGCAGCGTCCGATGCCGTCCTTGTCGCGGAACGGCTCGATGCCGATGATCTTCTCGCGCGCGGCGATCTCGCCCTTGATGACCCAGTAGAGCGAGCCGCCGCCGAGGATTTCGGCGTCACGCTTGGGCACCATACGGGTGATGTGGATGTGATGTTGCGGCAGACCCTTCTTCTTGGCGGTCTGCATCCGTTCGGCCACCCACTCCTTCAATTCCTTGACGGAGTCGCAGCCGACGGCGAGCTTGATGAGATGTAGCGGCATGCCCCAGCATTAGCCGGGCAGCCACGCATTTGGAATGCCGAACTACTCGTTATCCGCAGGCGCGGGAGCTGCCGCTGCGGGCGGCGGCGCGAGCGGAACCGGTGCCGGAGCCGGCGCGCGCGCGGCCTTCGGCGCCGGGGGCTTCTTGGCGGCCGGCGCCGCGGGAGCTGCGGCCTGCGCGGAGCTGGCGGCTGGCGCACGCGCCGCCGGCGCAGCGCCACCGGCAGGGGCCGCCTGGCGTGTCGCCGCGGTGGGCGGCTCCGGATTCATGATGCTCACTGGCGGCGTCGACGACGCGCTCGGGAATTCGGCATTGGTCGGCTTGCCCGTCGGCATCGTGGGCGGCAGCCCGGCGAGCGCAGCGGTGGCGGGCATTGCCGGCGCTCCTGCGGGAGCGTTCCAGATCGGCGCGTAGCGTGCGACCAGCGTATCGTAGAGATGGGAATCCATGTTGGCGGCGACCTGCTGCTGATCGGTCAGCGAGCGGAAGGCGGCGCAATCGAACTGCGTGCAGCCGTCGCGGGCGACCAGCACCTGCGCGACGAGGCCGTAGCGGTCGCGCTCGAGCGCCTTGCGCAGCACCTTCATGTCCAGCGTCAGGCTCTGATCGGCGGTGGCGGCATCACCGAGCGCGGTCAGCCGGTCGATCCGGGCCGCGGTATAGGCGACGGCGGCCGCCGCGGTCTCGGGCGCGCCGAACAGTGCCTTCTCGCAGCCGGCGGCCACGGCATCACCGGCGAGACCATCGAGACAGGACAGCGCCGGCAGGCTTGCCGTAACTGCGGCCTGGGCACGCGCCTCGGTCGGCGCGTCCTCTGCGCCCGGCCCGTAGACGCGCACCATGGCGGCCCCCGCGATCGCGATGGACAGCAGCGTGATGACGGTCAACGCACCGTTGGCGACCGACTTCTCGGCGCGCAGCAGCGTGATCAGCAGGATCAATCCGAAGAATCCGGCCGCCGCCAGCGTCATCCACATCGGAAAGGCCGCCGAGCGCCAGATTTGGTCGAACGAAGAGGCCCATGCCCAGTTCATGCGCGACGTCCCCTCACGCGAGCAAAGAGCGAATGGTCAAGCGAGCACCGCGAGTCGGCAACTGCCCCCGCCTCACCTTGCGAAGGCGAAGCGGGCCTTTTAACGGCGAGCAAAGCAAATTCGTCCGCGAAAGCAATGGGCGCGATCGTCGGCGCGTCAGGAGAGCGCCAGCTGACTTTCCTTGGCGACCCGCTCGAACGCTTCGGTCGAGCTCTTGATCCGGTACTGGCAATCGTCGCCTTCCGTCGGCAGCAGGCGGATAACCTCATACGAGCCGCTGGCAGCGGGGCGCGCGACGTTGCTGGCCGTGAACAATACGCGCGTTCCAACGGGGAATTTGTGCTTCAACACCCTCTCCATTACTCAAACAACGCCTGCCTCGCCCATGGTCCCACTGCGATGGCCGGCCGGAAACCCGTGTGCTGTATAGCACGCATGCGGCGTTTTTGACCAGTCTCATGCGAGCCCGGTAAATATACAAATCCGTAAGTCTTTTCAGGACGATAACCAGGCCTGCGGACCACGGTAATACCGCTGGAACCGGCTCCCTAGGCCGTATGGGGCAGATGCCCCTGCGGGCTGGCCTGGTCCACCGCCTTGGGCAGCTCCTGGGCGAGAATCTCGCCCAGCTGGTCGACCGGGATGTTGTAGCGCGCGGCGAGCTGGCGGACGGTGTCGTTGCCGAGCACGGCGCGGAGCTGTTCGGCCGAGATCGGCAAATTGTGGCCATTGCCGAGCCAGGATTTGACCTGGTCGCCGAAGCCGGCCTGCTGGAGCTTGGCGACGATCGCACCCAGCCCGCCCTGGTTGTTGCTGCCGAGCACTTCGTTCAGCACTGCCGGCAGCACGGCAGCACCGAGCTGGCCGAGTGCGCTGCGGAGCGCGGGATTGTTTTCCAGCGAGTCCAGGATACCCATGGCGCCCTCTCCCAAGCCTTGGTTGCCGCACGATTGAGCGCCGCCGGCTTGCTGATCGTCAAGCGGCGCCCGATCACATTCGCGGGTTAGGCATCCTCGAACTTCGCGATGACGAGCGTTTCGGCGATCCCCTCGCGGGTCCATTCCTGGAACGCTGGCAGCGCCATCATGGTGTCCATGTAGGCCTTCGTGTCCGGCGCAACGTCGATCGCATAGGTACGGAAGCGGTGCACGACCGGCGCATACATGGCATCCGCCGCGCCAAAGCGGCCGAACAGGAACGGTCCATTGGCACCATAGCGCGCGCGGCACTCGCGCCAGATCTCCTCGATGCGCGCGACATTGGCCTTGGCGTCCGCCGACAGCGCCACGGCGCGGATCGGGCGGTGCAGGTTCATGCCGCATTCGCTGCGCAGGGCTACGAAGCCGGAATGCATCTCGGCGCACACCGAACGGGCATGGGCGCGGGCCGCGGCGTCGTCGGGCCACAGCTTCTTCTCGGGATAGCGCTCGGCGATGTATTCGATGATGGCGAGCGAATCCCACACCGTGGTCTCGCCATCGACCAGCACGGGCACCTTGCCGGCGCGGCTGAAGGACAGGATCTGCTGCTTGTCCGCGGGATTGTCGGTGTAGAGCGGGATCACGGTCTCCACGAACGGGATGTCGTTCGCGCGCAGCGCGAGCCAGGGCCGCATCGACCATGACGAGTAGTTCTTGTTGCCGATCGCGAGCTTGAGCGTTGCCATGTCACTGATCCCTTCGAAAGTCCGTCTGGTGCGGCTGCTTTTAGCGCCATCGCCTGCCGCCAATCAATCGTTGCCGCGCCCGGACATGCGTGGCAATCGTTGCGATCCCGAGGGAGCAAGACATGAGCAGGCACTGGGTCGACATCACCGCGGTCGGCTTCTTCATCATCGAATGGCTGGCCTATGCCCTGACGCTGGAGCATTCGGCCTATGGCCGCGACAGCCTGTCGGCGCGCATGAACCGCTATCGCGAGGTCTGGGTCCGCCGCCTGCTCGACCGCGAGACCCGCATGGTCGACATGCAGATCATGGCTTCGCTGCAGAACGGCACCGCCTTCTTCGCCTCCACCAGCCTGTTCGCGCTCGGCGGCGCGCTGGCGCTGCTGCACGCCACCAACGACGCGATCACGATCCTGAGCAAGCTGCCGATCGACCTCAGCACCTCGCCGGCGATGTGGGAGCTGAAATGCGTCGGCCTCGTGCTGATCTGCGTCTACGCCTTCTTCAAGTTCGCCTGGGCCTATCGCCTGTTCAACTATGTCGCGATCCTGTTCGGCGGCATGCCGCCGGCCTCGCAAGCCGGCACGTCGCAGGCCGAGGCTCACGTCATCCGCACCTCGCGCGTCTTCGAATCCGCCGGCCGCCATTTCAACCGCGGCCAGCGCGCCTTCTTCTTCGCGCTCGGTTATCTCGGCTGGTTCGTCAGTCCGTGGGTGCTGTTCGTGACGACGGCCGCGGTGGTGATCGTGACCTGGCGGCGGCAGTTCGCATCGAGTGCCTGGGAAGCGATGGCGCCGGAGGTGCTGGATGACGCGAAGGGCGCGGTGAAGCGCGGTCATTGAGGCGCCCGTGTCCCGGACGCGCTGCAGCGTGCAACGCTGCTGCGCAGAGCCGGGACCCAGAAGGCAACACGGCGCAATTCAGCGACATGGGCCCCGGCTCTGCAGCGCACCGTCGAAGTGACGCTACGCTGCGTCCGGGGCACGAGAACGGGGTGTGACGCGTACTCTCTCGATGCCTCGTAGCCCGGATGAGCGAAGCGATATCCGGGGCCTTCGCGAGAAAATTCCCGGGTATCGCTTCGCTCATCCGGGCTACGAAAGCCACTACGGACGAGCTACCCGCCAAAATCCCGCGGGCTGAACGGCAGGTCCATCACCTTCCACTCCCCGTACAGATCGCGCGGCAGCATCTTGTAGGGCTGGCAGGCCTGGAGCGCGCTCATGGCAGACTTCACGATGGCCACGCCTTTGGCGGATGGCGGGGCCGCCATCAGGATCGGCTCGCGCGCCAGCGTGCCATCGGTGGCGAACACCGCGCGCAGCTTGATGTGGACGTTGTCGGTTGGATCGACCCCGGCCGGCAGTTTCGAGCAGCTTCGCAAATGCCGACGCAGCTCGGCGATGACTTCGGGCGGAAGCTTCGCGGCGATGGAATCCTTGGAGTCACCGCCGTCGTCCTTGGGCGCGTCCTTCGGCTCGACCGGCAATTCGGGCGGCAGGCCCAGCATGACACCGTATTTGACGGTGACGTCGGGCTCCGGAGCCCGATAGGCCGGCGGCGGCGCGGCCTCGGGCTGCGACATCGCGGCTGGCGGCGGCTGCGCTGCTGGCGGTTGCGGCATCGCCTGGGGCGGCGGTTGCGGCGTCGGCTGCGGCGGCTGAGGCGGCTGCGGCGGCTGCGGCGGTTGTTGCGGTTGTTGCGGCTGTGCGTTGGCCTCGCGCGGTTTCGGCGCGGGTGACGGCTGTGGCTGCGGCTGCGATTGCTGCTGCTGCGGCGGCTTCTGCTGCTGGGGTTCGGGCGATGGCTGCGCTGCAGCCGGCTGCTTGGCCGCCGGCTTCGACACCGGCTCCGACTTGTCGGTGGCATCGAGCTTCGGCAGCTTCAGGTCGGGGAGCGGCTCCGGCGGCTTCTCCTTGGCCTCTTCCTTGGCCTTCTCCTCCGCTCGCGCCTCTTCCTGCTTCACCTGCTCGGGCGTGACGATGTCGACCGCAACGGTCTCGGGCGCAGCGGCGTGAAACGGATGGACCTCGCTGATCACGATGATCAGCGCCACCAGCGTCAGATGCGCAATCGCCGACGCCGCAATGTCCGTCCGTATGATCTTCCGCAGTTCCATCGACCGATCTTGGGTTGCCGCCGCGGTCCTAGCATACCCCAGTCCCCTCTCAATCCCATTTCGGCGCGAAGCCGAAATCGGTCAGCCGGCCCCTCGGGCTGGCCAGCGCGGCGATCTGCGTCATCTCGTCGTCGGAGAGCTCGAAATCGAAGATATCGATGTTTTCCGACAGGCGTTCGACGCGCGAGGTGCGCGGGATCGCCGCAACATTCTGCTGCACCAGCCAGCGCAGGCAGACCTGCGCCGGCGTCTTGCGATGCGCGCGGCCGATCGCGGCGAGCGTCTGGTCGGACTTGATGCGGCCCTTGGCGATGGGGCTGTAGGCAACCAGCGCGAGGCCGTGTTGATCGCACGTCGCCCTCACCTTCGCCTGATCGAGATAGGGATGGTATTCGACCTGGTTGCAGACCAGCGGCTCGCCCGACAGCGCGACCGCCTGCTCCATCAGTGCCACCGTGAAGTTGGAGACGCCGATGTGGCGCGTCAGGCCCATGCGCTTGGCATGCGACAGTGCGCCGAGCGTCTCCGCCAGCGGCACATGCGGATTGGGCCAGTGCAGCAGCAAGAGATCGACGCTGGGAAGCCGCATGCGCGCCAGGCTCTCCTTGACCGAGCGCTCCAGATCGTGGGGCGCGAAATGATTGGTCCAGACTTTCGTGGTGAGGAAGACGTCGTCGCGGCGCACGCCGGAGGCGCGCAAGCCGTCGCCGACCTCGCGCTCGTTCTCATAGACCTGGGCGGTGTCGATGTGACGATAGCCGAGCCGCAGCGCCTGCTCGACCACGCGCGCGCAGGTGCGCCCTTCCAGCTCCCAGGTGCCGAGCCCGATTGCGGGAATCCTTGCGCCACTGGCCTCGACGAACAGCATGAGGAATCCTCTCTGTTACGGCAGCCCCGGCCCGCGATTATGGACCTCGCCCGTCATGGTGCCAACGGACGTCCGCGGCCTGCGGGCCGGATCTTGGGCGCAATGCTAACAGGAGGTTCGTATCAGACCTTGGCGAGCGCCTGGAACACGGTGTCGGGCGCATGCGCGATCACGGCCAGCAGCGCGCGGGCGGGTCCGCGCGGGGCGCGCTTGCCCTGCTCCCAGTTGCGGATGGTTTCGACGGGAACGCCGAGCTTGGCGGCGAACTCCATCTGGGTCAGGCAGGCGCGGCGGCGCAGATCGCGCACCGCGAGCGAGCTGGTATCGGCAGGCGCGGCATGGGCCACGGATTCGGCTGTCAGCGGCTGGATCGGAAATTCCTGTCCGTCCCGCAACTCAACGACCCGTCCGTCCGCCTTCAGCCGCAACCGCATGTCCATTCCCCCAAGCGGGCATGATGATGCGGCAGGTCGCTTAAGTTCGGATTAAAGATGGATGGCATCGCGCCCCGGACGCGGCGCAGCGCGCCCGGGACACGAGAGTGAGGAGGCCCCCGCCGCTTACGCCGTCATTGCGAGGAGCTCTTGCGACGAAGCAATCCAGAATCCCTCCGCGGCGACAGTCTGGATTGCTTCGCTGCGCTCGCAATGACGGGGAGAGAGCGGCGCCAAACCGCCCCTACTTCAACCCGAACCAGAGCGTCGCAATGCCGAGGAAGGAGAAGAAGCCGACCACATCCGTCACCGTGGTGACGAAGGTGCCGGACGCCACGGCCGGATCGGCCCTGACGCGCTCCAGCGCCATCGGGATCAGGATGCCGCCGAGTGCGCCGGCGACGAGGTTGCAGATGATGGCGAGGCCGATGACGATGCCGAGGCCCGGGATCTTGAACCAGGCCACCGCCGCGATGCCGGTGATCACGGCAAAGGCGAGACCGTTGACGAGACCGACCAGCAACTCGCGCACCACCACGCGCCAGGCGTTGGAGGAGCCAAGCTCGCGGGTCGCGAGCGCGCGCACCGCCACGGTCATGGTCTGGGTCGCAGCATTGCCGCCCTGGCTCGCCACGATCGGCGCGAGCACCGCGAGCGCGACCATCTTCTCGAGCTGGCCCTCGAACAGGCCGAGCACGGAGGACGCGAGGAACGCGGTGGCGAGGTTGACCAGCAGCCAGTTGAAGCGGCCGCGGGCGATGGTGAGGAACGTGTCCGACAGCTCTTCGTCGCTGGTGACGCCGCCGAGCGCCTTGAGGTCCTCGTCGGCCTCCTCCTCGATGACGTCGACGACGTCGTCGACGGTGATGACGCCGACGAGGCGATCCTGGGTGTCGAGCACGGGCGCTGCGACGAGATTGTACTTGCCGAACATGCGCGCCACTTCCTCCTGGTCCTCCAGGACGGAAACGCGGCGGCGGTCCTCGTCGGTCAGCTCGGTGAGCGCCACCGGGCGGCGGGCGCGCAGGAGCACGTCGAGGGGGACGGCGCCCTGCCAATGCTGGTCCTTGTCGACGACGTAGATCTCGTAGAAGCGGTCGGGCAGATCCGGCGTCTCGCGCATGTAGTCGATCGCCTGCCCGACGGTGAAATCCTGGGGCACCGCGATGAACTCGGTCTGCATGCGGCGGCCGGCGGAATTTTCCGGATACAGCAGGCTGCGCTCGAGCGCGACGCGCTCCTGCAAGGGCAGCTTCTCGAGGATCTCCTCCTGCTCGGCCTCGTCGAGGGTCTCCAGCAGCTCGACCGCGTCGTCGGATTCGAGCTCGCGGACGCCCTCGGCGACCGTCTCCGGCGGCAGCTCCTCGAGGATCTCCTCGCGGACGCTCTCGTCGACCTCGTTCAGCGCCGAGAAGTCGAAGTCGCGGCCCGTGAGCTCGACCAGGCGGACGCGGTCGTCGGGCGCAAGCGCCCCGATCAGGTCGCCGAGATCGGCCTCGTGCAGCTCGGCGACGCAGGCGCGCAGCGAGGCGCTGTCACCGGCCTCGATCGCATGCGCGATTTCCTCGACGAATTCGTGACGAATTTCGCCGTCTTCATTGCGCATCGGCACGTGGTCGAGTACCGAATCCGCAGCAGGCTGGGCACCGTCCATATGTTCATCCATGGTGTGCCTCGCCGTGTGACAGGTTGGAACGAGTGGTCTGAGCTGATGGTTCAGGCAATACCCACAAGGCGACTCCAAGCGCAATGGCAAAGATGCTTCGGCTGAAATGGATATCGATGTCGGCGGGCGCGGTCCTCGCGGCCCTCGCCGGCATCGCCTCTGCGGAGGCTGCCGAGTGCCCGCGCAAGGATGCGCTCGGCACCTCGCGCATCCTGAGCGTCGACGCCAAGGCCACGCCGCGTGTCGGCTTGAAGAGCTTTCCGCAGACGCTGGCGCTGGCCGATCACGAGGTCGTGCTGACCTTCGACGACGGCCCGCATCCGCCGACCACATCGAAAGTGCTCGCCGCGCTGGCGCAGGAATGCGTTCGCGCGACCTTCTTCCTGATCGGCCTGCACGCCTCCGAGCACCCTGAGATGGTCAAGCGCATCGCGCGCGAGGGCCACACCATCGGCCATCACACCTTCTCGCATCCGTTCATGGCGCGGATCCCGTTCGAGAAGGCGAAGAGCGAGGTCGACCGCGGCATCGCGGCCGACGAGATGGCGCTCAACGGGGCCTCGACCACGACGCCGTCGACGCCGTTCTTCCGCTTCCCCTATTTCGAGGCGACGCAGGCTCAGCTCGATCTCTTGCAGTCGCGCGGCATCGTCGTGTTCGGGGCCGACCTCTGGGCCAGCGACTGGAACGAGATGACGCCCGAGCAGGAATTGAAGCTGGTCACCGAGCGCCTGGCAGCGGCCGGCAAGGGTATCATCCTGTTCCATGATCCCAAGACACGCACGGCAGCGATCATGCCGGCCTTCCTGCGCTACCTGAAAGACAACGGTTTTCGCGTGGTTCACGTGGTCCCGGGCACGTCACAGAAGAGCGCCGACGCGCGCTGATGCCGGAATGTCACGCCGGCGCAAAATGGGGTGATTTTGGCCCTATTAACAGTCCGTTCATGCTACGCCATGCAAAGATGGAAGGGGACTTGCGCCTGAACCGTTTCGGTGCAGCTCCGACCTATGATGGCGGCAATCGCGCATGAGGGCAGACGGAATTCATGATCGGAAGTAGCGTTGTTGTTCGGACGCGATCGTGGATCGTCCTTCTTGGATTGCTGACCGCTGGCGCGCCGGCGGCCTACGCGGCCGATTGCCCTGGCCATCCGGACGCGCTCGGGACCTCCCGCACCCTCGTCGTCGATCCGCGCGAGCACCCGCTGATCGGCACCATGCAGTATCGCGAGACGCTGCCGCTGAAGGACCACGAGGTCGTCCTCACCTTCGACGACGGTCCGCTGCCGAAATATTCGAACCAGATCCTCAAGATGCTCGACGATGAGTGCATCAAGGCGACGTTCTTCATCATTGGCCAGCAGGCCAAGGCGAACCCGGAAGGCGTGCGCAAGCTGATCGCGTCGGGTCACACCGTCGGCACCCACAGCATGGACCATCCGCTGACCTTCGACCGCATGCCGATCGAGAAGTTCGAGCCCGAGATCAACGGCGGCATCCAGTGGACCTCGGCCGCGATGACCGATCCGTCGAAGCAGCTCGCGCCGTTCTTCCGCATCCCCGGCCTGATGCGGGCCGAAGCCGTCGAGAACTATCTGATCTCGCGCGGCATCCAGGTCTGGAGCGCCGACTTCCCGGCCGACGACTGGCGGCACGTATCGTCCGATCGCGTCTATCAGCTCGCGATCCAGCGGCTGGAGGCCAAGGGCAAGGGCATCCTGCTATTGCACGACATCCAGGCGCGCACCGTGGCGGCGTTCCCCAAGATCATCCGCGACCTCAAGGCGCGCGGCTATCGCATCGTGCATGTGGTACCCGCGACCGCGGAGCGTCCGGCGACGCCGACCACGCCGGTGGAATGGCTGCTGCATCCGCCGACCGAGACGACGCCGATCGCGCGCTGGCCGCGCGTGCCGGGCTTCGTGTTCGCGCAGACCCAGACGCTGCCGGCGCCCTCGCTGGCCGACCTCAACGCGCAGACCGAGCATCAGCCGCTGCTGCCGCGCCGGACCAGGGCGCAGACGGATATCGCATCCACCCTGCCCGTTCCCGGCCGCGATCTCTTCGCGATCCCCGAGGGCTCGGTCGAGGTGCTGCTGTCCACGAGCTTGTCGCGGCGCGCCGCGACACGGCTTGCCATGGCGGCCGAGACGCCCGGCACGGCCAGGGGCAAGACCGCCAAGGGCAAGGCCGGCAGAACGCACGCTGGCCGCACCGCGCACGCGGCGCCCGCTGCCGCCAAGCATGGTGCGCAGGCCAAGAACATCGCTCCCAAGAGCACGGCCCACCCGACCCGCGTCGCGACCAGCGCGAAGAAGCGCGCCTGAGGCGCGGCTTGCTGGCGCGTCAGGCTGACGTCAGGTGATCCCTTCGGAACGCCGCGGCGTCCGTTACTGCCGTAAGATGGCCGCGACGCAGAGCAGAACGATCAACGCCAGGAAGAACAGGTCCATATAGGATTTGAGCTCGCCGTCGCGCCGCAGCCGCGCGACATCGGCCACGACCTGCTTGCGCGCGCTGGTTCCGCCCGAGCCGTCGTTGATCGGCGCCTGGAGCCGCTTCGTCTCGGCCTCCAGCTTCTCGATCTTCTGGTAGAAGTAGAACGCCCGCAGCGTCGAGGCCGCGCGCATGCCGGCATAGAGCAGCACCAGGATCGCGATGATCGCCCGGTTCTGATATTTCTCCATGAAGTTCAGGCTGAAATACACCATCGCCATGAAGGCGAAGTTGGTGACAAAGCGGTAGACGAAGCTGAGAAAGACCATGCTGGCTTGAGCCTTGAGGATGCGCAACGGAAAGCGTGTCGCGAATGCGGGGTCAGGGAGGCCCGGGCCGGAACCGCCGGCAGGATCCCTGCAGGCGCCCGTCTACGCCAACAATGTTTCAACAAAGATACCAAGGCCCGGCAACTTGCCGCCTTTTAGCCAGCACCCCTCCCTCCCGCAACGGCTCAATGGCGATTTGGCGGAAGTCGCGATAGACTGACTGGTGCCGCCATAGGGGTCTGCCGATGCCGAAGAAGGGAATCACGGGCCACGACGAATGGGTTCTGACCGAGGCCCTCGCGACCGCGCTGGTCGCGCTTGAGCAGCTCGAGCCGAAGCACCAGCCGAGCGCGCATATGGACGACATCCGCAAGATGCTTGCGAACGGCAAGGAGGCGTCGGCGGTGAGCCTGCACCTCGCCCAGGCCAAATGCCGCCTGTTTCCGGAGTCGGATCCGCTGGAGATCTACAAGGAGTACGGGATCGGCGACGAATACGGCTGAGCGCGGCGGACCGGCGGGCGGCGATCACCGCCCTACTCGCGCCAGAACTCCGCCAATTCCTCCGCCGTCGCGAGATCGACCTGGCCATGGTAGCGGGTGCGATACTTGCTCATCAGCGCACCCGCACGCAGTCATTGCCGGCTCAGCCGCCGTACTGCTGCTTCATGTATTTCAGGTAGTTGCCGAGGTGGTGCTGCCAGAAATAGTCGAGCTTCTGGCATCCCGGCGTCCCGTCGCTCGGATTGCCGCCCGGGGTGGCGAAGAGCGGCAGCAGCGCGCCGGCGTCGGCATAGTTCAGCGAAGCCTGAATCTGGTCGAGGATCTGTTGGATCACATCCGAGATCGTCGATCCCGTGATCGGTGCGGCGGTTGCCGCGCCGAGATCGGCGGTGTTCAAATGGATCGTCTCGGATGTCAGTCTTCGGGAAAGACTCTCGACCCGCTGCTTGAGCCGTCCCACCGCATCGTCGCGAACGCGATTGACCGCGCTCTGCCCGTCGGCGGCCACGCTGCCGAGCGTGATCATTGCCTCGGGATTGGGATTGCCGCCGAACCCGCGCAGCGGATTTGGCGTGTTGAGGTCCGATATCCACTCCAGGGCAAACGGCGCCTGCGGCACCCAGTCCTGGGTCGACGTCACCGCCCAGGCGTTTCCGTCGACCGCGGCAAGCTGCGCGTAATCGTATGCGTAATGGTCGTTGCCGGCCTTGGCAGGCGCAAAAGTATAGGTCTTGTAGGCCGGCCCCATGAAAGCATCCGTCGAGTGCCGGACCAGCGAGGTGAGCAGCGTGGCAATCGAGGCACCCTGGCTGTGCCCGGTGATGTAGACGTTGTTGCCCTCCTGCGCGAGCAGCGCCAAGGTCAAGAACAACGGGCTATTGGTGGTGAACAGCATGAGCATCAAGCTCAGAGCGAAGCCCGAATGCACACCGGCCTTTACCGCGCTGTCCCCCTCATCTCGGGCGAGGTAGAACGGCAGCGAGATCGGACCGAGCTTCACGTCAAAGCGCGCGTTGATCAGGGGGAACAGCAAGTCGGCCAACACGCTCGCCGCACTCGCGACCGTGCCGCGCACTGCGATCGCGTATTGGGTGGTGTCACTCTGGTTCTGCCAGACCTGCCAGTAATTATCCAACAGCGTGGGGCTCGTCGGGGTGAGGTCCTTGCGGATCGTCCAGTTCGAGCTTGGATCGGGCACGGGCGGAACGCCGCAGGTCGCCACCACCTCGGTCAGCGATGGTGTCCCGGCATAGGCATGCTGCGCCATCTCGAGCAGAAGCTGCGCCTCTGCGAATTGGAATCCCGGCTTGAGCGTCATGCTGCCCTCCCTGCAAAGGTGCTCGACTCCGGCCGCTCGTGTTCGGACCCGGAAGCCAGCAACCGATATTTCGCATCTCTCGGAGTTAATCAATTATAGGGTGTAATATGACACGATTGCAATAATAAGATGTCGATCGCCCCCGTCCCTGGCAGGCTATTTTGGGGAACAATTGCGTGAGCAGGGAGAACCCCGCAGGCCGAAACCGCGGCGCGTCCATCGTTCGGGATTCGGCGGCACCTCGACTGCGGCGATCGACGATCTCAATCCGATTGGACTTTGCGAGAAACGTCACCAGGCGTCTGCCGGTGGAATCGGCTTGCGGCGCTTCCCCACGGGGCGTAACTTTCAACCCTACGTAGCTCATTCGAAAGCATCTATCGGGTTCGGCCAGGCGGGAGAGAGCAATGGCGGATGTCCCATGGCACCTTTCCGGTGACTATTTCGAGAATTGCAGTTGCAGCATCGTGTGTCCCTGCCTGGTGTCGGCGGCCCCCCCATTGACCGCGCGGCCGACCGAGGGCTTCTGCAACGTACCGCTGATCTTCCACATCGAGAGTGGCCGGTATGGCGATGTCGCGCTTGATGGGATGAATGTGCTCGTCGTCCTCCACGCGCCCGGAGTCATGGCGGACGGAGATTGGTCGGTGGCCGCCTATGTCGATCAGCGCGCCAATGATGAGCAGACCGAGGCCCTGACTGCGATCTTCACCGGCAGTGCCGGCGGTCCGATGGCCGCGTTCGCGCCGCTGATCAGCAAGAACCTGGGGGTACGCAAGGTGCCGATCACGTTCCGGATCGACGGCAAGACGCGGTCCGCGGAAATCCCGGGCATCCTGCACATGTCCGTCGATCCCCTGCCAACCATGCATCCGAGCGGGGAGATGTGGGCGAACATCGGCCATCCGGTCAGCCCCGACGCCATGGTGATGGCCGTCGGCGCCGCCGGCAATACCTTCAGCGATCATGGCATGCGCTGGGATAATTCCGGCAGGAACGGCCTCTATGCGCCGATCCGCTGGTCGAACCAGGCGTGATGTAAACTCCCGATACCGGCCTGCATCAGGGCCGCCAACGTCGCTCGCAAATGACGGACAGCCGACTGGAAACCGTGCTGAGGCGCGATCGCTGGATCGTCGGCGGCGCGATCGGCCTCCTTGTCGCGCTGGCATGGAGCTATGTGCTCTGGCTCGCCAACGACATGGACATGGGCGGCATGGACATGACCGACTTCCGCATGATCCCGGCCGGGATCGGAATCATGCTGCCGGCCAATGAGCCCTGGCGAACGATCGAGTTCGCCTACGTGTTCCTGATGTGGGCGGTGATGATGGTCGGAATGATGGCTCCCTCGGCCGCGCCCATGATCCTGATGTACGCCCGCGTCGGCCGGCAGGGCAAAGCGCAAGGCAAGCCGTTCGCCGCGACCGGCTGGTTTGCCGCAGGTTATCTCCTCGCCTGGTGCGGCTTCTCGCTGGCGGCCACCTTTGTCCAATGGGCGGTCGAGCGCGCAGCCCTGCTGGATTCCCGGATGGCGATCGCGAGCAACCTGCTTGGCGCCATCGTGCTGATCGCGGCGGGTGTCTATCAATGGACACCGCTCAAAAACGTCTGTCTCGCCCAATGCCAGTCGCCGTTTCTGTTCCTGATGCGCCACGGCGGCTTTCGCGGCGACCTGCGAGGCTGCCTGCTGCTGGGCTTTCGACACGGAGGCTATTGTGTCGGCTGCTGCTGGGTTTTGATGGCGCTGTTGTTCGTCGGCGGTGCGATGAACGTGCTCTGGATTGCGCTTTTGGCGCTGCTTGTCCTTTTGGAGAAACTCACGCCGGTCGGACGCTGGATCGCGCGCGCTGCCGGCATTGGCTGCGTGGCCGCGGGCGGTTGGCTGCTGCTGTCCTTGCCGCGGTGATTTGCGGGTCGCGGACGCTGATCCCCGACAGAAGAAGCCGCAACTCGCATGAGTCCCACAGAGCGACCTAACTGCCGCTGGCAGGAGGCGAATCCCGAGCGGGATTCACGAAAGAGGCAAAAAAATATCAAATACTTGATGAGGGTATGGTGCGCTCGGAGGGACTCGAACCCCCACGGTGTTACCCACTGCCACCTCAAGGCAGCGCGTCTACCAGTTCCGCCACGAGCGCTAGGAGATACCGGCCTGAGGTCGTTAGGCTGGCCGGATCAGCGGCCGCCGATCTAACAAATCCATCAGGGGGATACAAGCCTGCAAAGGCCCTGAATTCCACAAGCTTGGCAGGAAACTTGGCAAGAGAATCCCGATCCCTGCCCGGATCGGCCCTATCGGCTGCCGAAGCCCTGTCAGGTACCTCGCCGCTACCGCGTGCCCGGCGCGCTACCGCGTCCCCTGCGTGCGCGGCAGCATCTGCTTGACCTCGACCGCGATTCGGTTGCGGTCGACCAGCACGACGCCGGAAGCGACCGGCAGGTTGTTGGCGAGCACCTTGACCTCGTCGGCCTCGGTTGCATCCAGCTCGATGATGGCGCCGCGGGAAAGACGTAATACTTGATGGATCGGCATCGTGGTCGTCCCGAGGACGACCATGAGATCCACGGTGACTTTATCGAGAGTGGGCACTGTCAGGACCGCCGCAACTGGAGACTTACGCCAAGGACTTGGCATTTGCTCCCGAGATGATCACCACGTTATGGTTAGCCAATGGTTAATTCGCCTCAAAACCCCCGCCAAGAGCTCGATTTGACGTCGTTTTCCGCGTCAGGCGGCGCACCCGTCGAATGGCTCATCTCGGACGCGCCGGTGCCCTATCCGGAGGCCGTGGCCGCCATGGAGGCGCGCGTTGCGGCGATTGCGGCCGGCGAGGCGCCGGAGCTGGTCTGGCTGCTCGAACACCCCCCGCTCTACACCTCCGGCACGTCAGGCAAGGACTCGGACCTGCTCGATCCCCGATTCCCGACCTTTGCCACCGGGCGCGGCGGGCAGCTGACCTATCACGGGCCCGGCCAGCGGGTGGCCTACATCATGCTCGACCTCAAGCGCCGCCGGCCGGATGTGCGGGCCTATGTCGCGAGCCTGGAGGAGCTGATCCTCAAGACGCTCGCCGCCTTCAACGTCCGCGGCGAGCGGCGCGAGGACCGGGTCGGCGTCTGGGTCAGGCGGCCCGACAAGGGACCCGACCACGAGGACAAGATCGCGGCGATCGGGGTGCGGCTGAAGCGCTGGGTCTCGTTCCACGGCATCGCCATCAATGTCGAGCCGGAGCTGTCGCATTTCGCGGGCATCGTGCCCTGCGGCGTTGCCGATCCCCGCTACGGCGTCACCTCGCTGGTCGATCTCGGCCAGCTCGTGACCTTGGCCGATGTCGACGTCGCGCTGCGGCAGGCCTTTGAAGAGCTGTTCGGACCGACCAAAGCGTTGGTACCCGAAGCGGCCGTCTGACCCCTTCCCACTGGACGGCTAAAGCTCGCGCGTTCTCTGCAGGCGCGGAATCGGTTACGTTCGAGTCCGGCGCCGCCCACGCCTCCCCCCTCCGCCGGGAAAGCAGACCTCATGCCGGGCGAGTTGATCATCGGACCGACTGTTCGAGCGCCGGCATAAGGAGGGATTGCGTTTCTGCTCGCAATGGGAGGTTTTGACGATGAAGCTTTCTGCGCCGATCTATCATCTCAAGCGAAAAGCAAAGCGCCTGTCCCGCGACGCCGGCATTCCGCTGCACGACGCGCTTGACCGCGTCGCCGCGACGGAGGGGTTTTCCGCCTGGAGCATGCTCGCGGCGAAGGCCGCTGCCATGACGCCGGCCATTCGCCTGTTTCCGCAATTCCGGCCCGGTGACCTCGTGCTGGTCGGCGCACGGCCCGGTCAGGGCAAGACGCTGATGAGCCTCGAGCTGGCGGTCGAGGCCATGAGGTCGGGCCATCGCGCTGCGTTCTTCTCGCTCGAATACACCGAGCGGGACGTGCTGGACCGCCTCCGCGCGATCGGCGTGGAGCCGGCGCAGTTCGACAAGCTGTTCGAGGTCGATTGCTCCGATGCCATCAGCGCCGACTACGTCGTGAAACAAATGGCTTCGGCAAAGAGCGGCACGTTCGTCGTGATCGACTATCTGCAACTGCTCGACCAGAGGCGCGAAAACCCAGATCTCACCGTCCAGGTGCGCACGCTGAGGTCGTTCGCGCGCGACAGGGGCCTGATCGTCGCCTTCATCTCGCAGATCGACCGGTCCTATGATCCCGCGGCCAAGCCCTGCCCCGACCTCGACGACGTCCGCTTGCCGAACCCGCTGGATCTGACGTTGTTCGACAAGACGTGCTTCATCAACAATGCGGAAGTTCAGTTCCGGGCTGCAAGCTGAAGACCTCGGGCCGCGGGCGAAATGGTTCACCCGCGGCCTGCGAAATCACGCCGCCTTGAGCGCGACCTCGAGCTTGCCGGCGATGTAGCGCCGCTCCTGGGTCAGGCCGCCGAAGCCGTAGGCGTCGCTCTTGACCTCGTCGACATGAAGATAGGTCTCGGGATGCAGCGAGCCCAGGATCTCCGCCATGCGCTTGAACATCGCGGCGAGATAGGCCGCCTTCTCGTCCTTGGTGTTGGTGCCCTCGCTGACGTGGATGTCGATCCAGTAGCTGGCGAGCTTCTGCTCGGCGAGCGACTTGCCGCCGGCAAACCAGTCGTTCGCATCGACCGACTTCACGATGATCGCGGTGACCTTGGGGTCCTTGTGCAGGATTTTTGCGGTGAGCTCGGACACGGCAGCCGCAATGTCGGCCTTCAGCGAGGGCGACTGGCGGGACGAGGTATAGGATACGGTGATCAGGGGCATTGTCGTTCTCCTCACGATGTCGCGCTGTTTGCGCGGCGTTGGTGAGAAGCTAGACCTTCCCTCGTCATTTTGGTATCTTATCTCTGTTGATACCAGTGATAACCATTCATAATGACAACAATACTCGACATCGCCACGGTCCAGGCCTTCCTGCTGGTCGCCGACCTCCAGAGTTTTACGCGTGCGGCCGAAGCACTCGGCACGACGCAGGCCGCGGTCAGCCTCAAGCTGCAACGGCTGGAAACCTTGCTGGGCAAACGCCTGGTCGAGCGCTCGCCGCGCGCGGTCCGGCTCACCGCGGATGGCGCCAGCTTCCTCGATCGCGCCCGCGCGCTGATGGCGGCACATGACCGTGCGCTTTCGGGCGAGGCGCCAGCCACGCAATCGCTCTCGCTCGGCATCTCCGACCACGCGGCAGGTCCTGAACTGGTGCCGCTGCTGGAACGGCTGCACGCGATGTCATCAAACCTCACCCTCGCCGTCACCATCGGCTTCTCGCGCGAGATGCAGGATGCCTATGACGCCGGCGAGCTCGACGCCGTGATCGTCCGCCAGGAAGGCAGCCGCCGCGGCGGCGAAAAGCTGACCGAGGACGAATTCGCCTGGTTCGCCGTACGACGCTTGGCCTTGCCGAAGGGCGAGCCACTTCCGCTCGCAACCCTCGCCCCACCCTGCGGCGTCCGCGCCGTTGCCGTGCGCGCATTGGACAAGGCCGGCATTGCCTGGCGCGAGCGCTTCGTCGGCGGCGGCGTCACGGCGGTGGTGGCGGCAGCGCTGGCGGGACTGGCGATCGCACCGCTGGCGCGGCGGATCGCGCCTCCCGGGCTGATCGACATCGGGCCGGCGCACAAGCTGCCGAAACTCGGCAGCTCGAAAGTGATGCTGCATTCGAAGGTCAGCGATCCCGCCAAGCTGGCGGCGCTGCGTGCGGTGGCGGCGACGTTCCGGAGCGTGGCGGCTTAGCGCTCAGGCTGCTCCGTCTCGGCGCCCGCATATCTGCCTGCCACGTACCAATAATTCAGTCCGGCGAAGCAGCCAGCGGCGAAGTATAGCCAACCCAGTTCATCGACAGACCTGAAAAGCACCAACTGGCTCGCGGACCCGATCAGACCACCGGCAAGAACGAAGAACACAAGTGAGCGGATGCCAAGCCGTTCGCTCAGCCAGATCGTCGCCATCGACGGAATGCCGCTGAGCACGCAAACGAAGAGCAGGATCGGTGGCAGGCCGATCAAGCTCAAGAAGGCAAATCCCACGCGGACGTTGGGGTGCCGCGATTAGCACCTAGCAACGCCAGAATGAACAGAAAACACAACTGAATGACGGCCGTCGCCGTGAGGCAGCCGCCAAGCCAGCCTCGCGTCGCTCGGGAGCAGGTTTCGCAGGACATGACATCACCTCACAAGATCGCCTCGAACGCGCTGCGCAGCGTCTCGTGCCGAAACACAAAGCCGCGACTGAGCGCCTTGTTCGGCAGCACGCGCTGACCGCCGAGCAGGAGCTCGTCGGCAAAGCCGCCGCCGATCCGGCGCAACAGGCCGCCGGGAATGCGGAACACCGCGGGCCGGTGCAGGCGGCGGCCGAGTTCTTCGGTGAACTTTGCGTTGGTCACCGGGATCGGCGCGGTGGCGTTGACCGGGCCGGCGAGATCCGGCGTTGCGATCACATAGGCGATCAGCCGGATCAGATCGTCGCGCTCGATCCAGGACATCCACTGCCGCCCGGTGCCGAGCGGCCCGCCGAGCCCTAACTCGAACGGCGTCAGCATGCGCGTGATGAAGCCGCCTTCGGTGCCGAGCACGAGGCCGATGCGCAAGCACACCACGCGAACGCCGAGCTCTTCCGCCGGCCGCGCCGCCTGCTCCCAGGCCGCGCACAGCTCGTGGCTGAAGCAGGCGTGCGACTTCGCCGACTCCGTCAGCACCTGGTCGGCCCACAGGCCGTACCACCCGATCGCGGAGCCGCTGACGAGCACCTCCGGCTTGCGGTCGAGCCGTGCGATCAACTTCACGACCTCGCCGGTCATGTCGATGCGCGAGCCGATGATCTTCGCGCGCTTCGCCTCGGTCCACAGCCCATTGCCGATCGGCTCGCCCGCGAGATTGACGATGACGTCGATGGGCGTGTCCGCCGCAAGCTGGTCGAGGCTCGTGATCAGGGTCACCGGCGGCGGCAGCATCTCAGACTTGGCGGGATTGCGGATCAGCGCGATGACGTGATGCCCCGCCCCGCTGAGGCTCGCCGCGAGCCGGCTGCCGATGAAGCCGGTGGCGCCGGTGATGAGCACGGTCTTGCGGCCGGGCAGCTTCTCGACGAGCCCGGCTGCGGGAACGCTTCGCATGCGGCCGAGCCGGCGCATCGCCGCAAAGTCCCTGATGCCGCAAAGCGCCGCGCCAACCGCACAGGCGCTCGCGGCGATGCTGAGCAGGCCCTGATAGACGATGACGACGCCAAAGGGCTGCATCGCCCAGGCGATCAGTACCGGCAACAGCAGCACCAGGATGGCACCGTAGTTGATCGCGAGCAGCGTGTGATTGATGCGCTCGCTCGGCGGCAGCTTCCGGCTCAAATCCTCCTCGACGAAATCCATCAGCGTGATCACGATCTCGGCGACCAGCACGGCGATGACCAACAACGCCAGCACGCCGTAGACCTCGAGCCAGCCGAGCAGCAGGAACAGCAGCGCATAGAGCATGTTGCGGATGCCGTGCAGCTTCAATTCGAAACGCTGCGACGGACGCCAGGCCAGCCGCTCGGTGAATTCGTGGTGATAGAAAGTGTCGAACACGCCCATCACGATCTGGATGGCGATGAGGGTCCACAACAGCGGCGTCATGATACGGCCTCCCTGAAGACGGCGGACTGGTGGATCAGCGCGCCGTAACGCGGATGAATGACATCGAGGGTGAAGCGGAAGGCGCCCTCGCCGAGATCGCTGTGCGTCACCGTCAGATCGCCCGGCGTGAGCCATTGCGGCAGCGGGATCCACAGACGTCCGAATTGCAGGCCGTAACCGGCACTGCGGAAGGTCAGCGCCTGTCCCTCGAGCGCGATGCGCAGCGCCATCGAGACGCCGAAGCCGACATATTCCTCGAGCCCGGTCGGACCGGCGAAACGCTTGGCGGAATGGATCACCTGCGGAAAGCCGCGCTTGCGCGCGCAGATGCGCGTCCAGGTCTGGCCGCCGGTCGCAGCGTCCTCGGTGACCGTCACGATCATCGGCACACCGATGTCGCGCCCCGTCGGCAGCGGGCCGCCGATCAGGCGTGCGGCCTGCGCGAACCACCAGCCGATGTCGCTGAAAGAGACCTCGTCGACCACGCCGACATAGACGACGCTGTCGCCATCGGCGACGCGCTTTGAGAAGCGCCGCCAGGTCGCGAGCGGCAGCCGGCCCCAATCCTCGTCCGACAGCAATCCGCGGAAACGGCGGTCGTCGAGCAGTTTGATGTGAGCGGAGGGAGTTGCGCCTGAGCCTGGTAATCGAGCCGACGTCATCTCAACCCTCCTCTACGCTATTTGACCTTGCCCAGCGGCAGCAGGTTGGCGATCTTCTCGCCAAGCCGCATCAAGGCGACCAGCCGCGGCCGCGGCACCTTCAGCATCTGCATGAACCAGTGATCGGCGAGCTCGGTGAAGGCGAGCATCTCCTTCAGCCGCTTGCTCGCGACCGGATTGATGGTGGGATCGTCGGTGGCATCGGAAACGCAGGCCCTGAGCGCCGCGATCGCCGGATCGAGCTCCCGCTCCTTGCGCCGCGCCGCGATGCGGGCTGCGACCTCCCAGATGTCGGTCTCGGCCTCGTAATGGTCGCGGCGGTCGCCGAGGATCGGCACGCGCCGGATCAGATTCCAGGCGAGCAGCTCCTTCAGCGAATTGGAGACGTTGGAGCGCGCCATGCCGAGCGTGTCGGCAATGTCCTCGGCCGTCATCGGCGCCTCGGCGAGGTAGAGCAGACCGTGGATCTGGCTGACCGAGCGGTTGACGCCCCACCCGTCCCCCATGTCGCCCCAATGCAGGATGAAGCGCTCGACGGCGGCTGGGAGTTTCTTTTTTCCGGTTATTTCTGTCATAACAGAAATATCTGATGGATGCGATTGACTGTCAAGGGCGTTTGCCAGGAGCCCGCTCCTGCATACCGTCCGCGGCATTTGCCTAAAAAGTTCCCAGACGGCCGGAACCAAACGCCTGCCCGAGCGTTTGCCCCCGTCGAGGCGGGGTCCGGAATGGTTAAAAAGTCCAATCAGCAGAGAGACTTGTTCGAGAGCGAACGCAGTTTCCGGCTGTTGGTGGAAGGAGTTGCCGACTACGCCCTGTACATGCTCGATCCCAAGGGGATCATCACGAGCTGGAACATCGGCGGCGAGCGCATCAAGGGCTATACGCCCGAAGAGATCCTCGGCCAGCACTTCTCCCGCTTCTACACCGAGACTGACCGTGCCAACGGCAAGCCCGCCCGTGCCCTCGGCATCGCCCGCGACAAGGGGCGTTACGAGGAGGAAGGCTGGCGCGTCCGCAAGGATGGCACCTTCTTCTGGGCCAGCGTCGTGATCGACCCGATCTACGAGGACGGCGAGGTGATCGGCTTTGCGAAGATCACGCGCGACATCACCGAGCGGCGCAACACGCAGCTCAAGCTCGAGGCGATGCAGAAGCAGCTCGCCGAATCCCAGAAGTTCGATGCGCTCGGCCAGCTCACCGGCGGCGTCGCCCACGACTTCAACAACCTCCTGATGATCATCAGCGGCAGCCTTCACATCGTGAAGAAGAGCGTCGACGACGATACCAGGCTCCAGCGCGCGATCTCGGCGATCGAGACCGCGACCAAGCGCGGCGCCGCGTTGACCAACCAGTTGCTCACCTTCGCGCGGCGGCAGAGCGTCAACCCGCAGGTGATCGATTTTGCCGAGCGCATCAGGGCGATCCGGGAGGTGCTCGACGCCGGCGTCGGCAGTTCCGTGCGCCTCGCCTTCGACATCGACCGCAAGGTCTGGCCGCTCAGAACCGACGTCTCGGAGCTCGAGACAGCGCTGCTCAACCTCGTCATCAATGCGCGCGACGCGATGCCTGACGGCGGCACGGTGACGATCCGCGCTCGCAACGTCGCGCTGGACGAAGCTCGGCTCGCCGGCGAGTTCGTGGCGATCGACATCGCCGACACCGGGCTTGGCATTCCCGCCGACGTCGTCGACAAGATTTTCGAGCCGTTCTTCACCACCAAGCCGATCGGCAAGGGCACCGGGCTCGGCCTGTCCCAGGTGCACGGTTTCGCCCATCAGGCCGGCGGCACGGTGAAGGTCGCAAGCGAGCTCGGTAAGGGTACGACGTTCACCATCCTGCTGCCGCGCGCCGAGGGCACGCCCGCGCGCGAGCCGACCGGAGGACAGGCGTTCCACGGCAGCGGCACGGTGCTGCTGGTCGAGGACAATCCAGATGTCGCGCTGGTCAGCATCGGGCTACTGGAGCAGCTCGGCTACCAGGTGCGCCGCGTGGCGGACGCGGAAGCCGCCTTGCGCGAGCTCGAGAACAACGGCGTCGATTTCGTGTTCTCGGACATCGTGATGCCCGGCAAGATGGACGGGCTCAGCCTCGCCCATCATCTGCGCCAGATCCGTCCCGGCCTGCCGATCCTGCTCGCCACCGGCTACAGCGACGTCGCCGCCCACGTGCGGGGCGACTTCCCGATCCTGCGCAAGCCGTACGAGATCCACGAGCTGAGCGAGGCGATCGCAAAATTGCCGAGGTGATGGCTCTTCGGCTCACCCCTCACCGTCATGGCCGGGCTTGACCCGGCCATCCACGCCTTGCCCCGCAATACGAAGAACGTCGTCAGCGCACCTAAACCGTCGGCAGCACCGAGAACGCTTCTCCTGCCCTGCGCAGATCGAGCTCATCCGCGCTCGCCGTCTCGCTGGTGACGCTGTCGACGCGCGAGGACGGCGGGCCGTGGCGGCACAGGGCAACCATTTCGGCGACGTGCTGCGGCGGGCCTGCAAACAGTGCCTCGACGCTGCCGTCGCGGCGGTTGCGGACCCACCCTTCGAGGCTGCTCGCGGTGGCCTGGTATTCGACCCAGGCACGATAGCCGACGCCCTGCACGCGGCCGCGGATCATGACCTGGAGGATAGCCCGGCTCATCTCTTCAGCCCGAGAACGTCAGTGCTGCGCGCCTTGGTCTCGGCCTCGCGCATGACCCGGCCCATCAGCTCGGCGGAGGCCAGCCCCTTGAGCGCCTTCGGCGGCGTGCCTTCGCGGAGCGCCCTCTGCGTCTCGTAGACGGCCTGCGTCGCCGCCGCGATCGGCGCATGACCCTGCAGCGCGATGCGCACGCGCTGGCTCTGGAGGTAGTCGATCGCGCTCAATTCATCCCCAGCGCCACCAAGCACGATCGGCAGGCGCGTCGCCGCGGCGATCGCCTCGAGCTCGGCACGCGACTTGATGCCGGTGAAGAACAGCGCATCGACGCCCGCGGCCTCGTAGGCCCTGGCACGGCGGATCGCATCCTCGATCGAGCTGATCGAGGCAGCACCAGTGCGCCCCATGATGACGAGCGAGGGATCGCTGCGCCCGCTCAGCGCCGCCTTCATCTTGCCGACGCCCTCCTCCAGCGAGATCAGCTGCGTCTTCGCTTCACCATAGGCGGCAGGCAGCAGCGTGTCCTCGATGGTGAGGCCGGCCGCGCCCGCGGTCTCCAGCTCCTGCACGGTGCGGCGCACGTTGAGCGCATTGCCGTAGCCGTGATCGGCATCGACCAGCACGGGCAGCGCGGAGGCGCGCGACATCCGCCGCATCTGCTCGCAAAGCTCGGTGAGCGTGATCAGGGTGATGTCGGGATCGCCCAGCACCGCGAGCGAAGCGACCGAGCCGCCGAACATGCCGAGCGGAAAACCGAGATCCTCGGCGATGCGGATCGAGATCGCGTCGTAGACAGAGCCGGGATGGACGCAGGTCCCGCCCGACAGGATGGAGCGCAGTTTTTCGCGGCGGGAACGAAAGGCCATGGGTGATATCTCGGTTAGGTCACGGAGGCCACACCATACTCCGTCATTGCGAGCGAAGCGAAGCAATCCAGAAATGCATCCGCGGAGGCATTCTGGATTGCTTCGTCGCTACGCTCCTCGCAATGACGGCGTTCGTGGCCCCACCGGGCCCACCCACGCTTACGCAAACTCCAGGATCAGCGCGTCCACCGCGAGCGTCGCGCCGGCGCTGGCGTGGACCTTCTTCACGGTGCCGTCCTGCTCGGCGCGCAGCACGTTCTGCATCTTCATGGCCTCGACCACCGCGAGCGTCTCGCCGGCCTTGACCTCCTGCCCCTCGGTCACCGCGATCGAGACGACGAGCCCGGGCATCGGGCAGAGCAGCTTCTTGCCGCTGTCGGACGCCGTCGTCACCGGCATCAGCCGCGCCGAGGCCGCTTCCGCTTCGGTCCAGACATAGACCGGCACCTCGACGCCCTGATGTGCCAGACGAATGCCGTTCGCGATCGGCCGCGTCTGCACCGCGACGAAATGACCGTCGATGGTGCCCTGCCAGACCGGATCGCCCGGCTTCCACGGCGACTGCAGCAGATGTGCGTTGCCCGCCTTGCCCTCGGCATCGACGAAGCGGATCGCGATCGCCTCGCCCTCGCGCGCGACCTCGAGCTGGATCTCCTGCCGGTCGAGCCACACCGCGCGGCGGCGTTCGCGCTGCACGACGCGGCCGCCCATCTGGCCGGAGATCTGGCGCTTGCGCTCGCCGAGCACGTGATCGATGGCGGCGCCGACCGCGGCGATCCGCCGCGCGACCTCGCCCTCGGGCACGCGCACCGCAAAGCCCTTGGGGAATTCTTCGGCGATAAAGCCGGTCGACAGATTGCCTTCGCGCCAGCGCGGATGATGCATCAGCGCCGACAGGAACGGGATGTTGTGGCGTATGCCGTCGACGTAGAACGAGTCGAGCGCGGTGGCCTGCGCCTCGATCGCAGCGGCGCGCGACGGCGCGTGCGTGACGAGCTTGGCGATCATCGGATCGTAATGGATCGAGATCTCGCCGCCTTCCTGCACGCCGGTGTCGTTGCGCACGGTGATGCCGTCCTTGCTCACCTCGGCCGGCGGACGATATTTCACCAGGCGCCCGATCGAGGGCAGGAAGTTGCGGAACGGGTCCTCCGCATAGAGGCGCGACTCCACGGCCCATCCGGTCAGCGTGACGTCCTTCTGCGTAATCGCGAGCTTCTCGCCGGCGGCAACGCGCAGCATCTGCTCGACGAGGTCGACGCCGGTGACGAGCTCGGTGACGGGATGCTCGACCTGGAGGCGCGTGTTCATCTCCAGGAAGAAGAAGCTCTTGTCCTGCCCTGCGACGAACTCGACGGTGCCGGCGGAATCGTAGTTCACGGCTTTCGCCAGCGCGACCGCCTGCTCGCCCATCTTGCGGCGAGTGGTTTCATCCAGCAGCGGCGACGGCGCTTCCTCGATGACCTTCTGGTTGCGGCGCTGGATCGAGCATTCGCGCTCGCCGAGATAGATCACGTTGCCGTGCTTGTCGCCCAGCACCTGGATCTCGATGTGGCGGGGATCGACGATGAACTTTTCGACGAAGACGCGGTCGTCGCCGAACGAGGCCTTGGCCTCGGCCTTGGCGAGGTTGAATCCTTCGGCGACCTCGGCCTTGGAATGGGCGATGCGCATGCCCTTGCCGCCGCCGCCGGCGGAGGCCTTGATCATCACGGGATAGCCGATCTCGTCGGCGATGCGGACCGCGTGCTTGTCGTCCTCGATCACACCGAGATAGCCCGGCACGGTCGAGACCTTGGCCTTGGCGGCCGCCTTCTTGGATTCGATCTTGTCGCCCATCGCCGCGATTGCGCCCGGGTTCGGGCCGATGAAGACGATGCCGGCGGCCTCCAGCGCGCGCGGGAACGCCTCGCGCTCGGACAGGAAGCCGTAGCCGGGATGCACGGCCTCGGCGCCCGTCTTGCGGCAGGCCTCGACGATCTTCTCGATCACCAGATAGCTCTCGGCCGCGGCGGGCGGGCCGATCAGCACGGCCTCGTCGGCCATCTCGACATGGAGGGCGTCGCGGTCGGCCTCGGAATAGACCGCAACCGTCTGAATTCCCATGCGGCGAGCGGTCTTGATGACCCGGCAGGCGATTTCGCCGCGATTGGCGATCAGAATGCGTTTGAACATGCTTTTCTTGAGTCTCGACCTTGGGCGGGACCCTTCCCTTAGCCGTTGGGGCCTATCGGGACGGGCCGTGTGGCTCCCGTGGTACATCAAAATGGGCCGGAGGCAACGGTCTAAATCCGGCCCGCTCTGGCGTACCAGCGCAAGACCGCAACGGCTCGGCAAGCCGCGGCGGCCTCAGGCCTTCCCGGCCTTGATGTTGTCCCTGGTCCTGTCCTTGGCCACGTCCCGGACAAGGCCCTGGACGAAGCCCAGCTTGCCGACCACCGCCTGCGACAGGATGAACGGATAGAGGTCGCGCATACCCATGGCCCGGTTGACGCTGTTCATGGCGAAGGTGAAGGGCAGCCATGCATCGACGAGCGCCTGGACGTCCCTTGCCTCGTAGGGGTTGAAACGGATGCGCGCCGTCAACTCCCCGTCGCGGTCCACCTTGGGCCGCACCTCCATGCCGAACTCGGAGGCCATCTCCAGCGTGTCGACGATGTGGAGATAGTGCGCCCAGGTCTCGGCGAAGTCTTCCCAGGGATGCACCGTCGCATAGGCCGAGACGTAGTTCTGCTGCCAGTCCGGCGGCGCGCCTTCCGCATAGTGGCGCTGCAGGGCCTGGCCGTAATCCGCCGAATCGTCGCCGAACACCGCGCGGAAAGCCTCCAGCTTGCCGCCCTCGCGGACCAGCACGTCCCAGAAATAATGCCCGACCTCGTGGCGGAAATGCCCGAGCAGCGTGCGGTAGGGCTCGCCCATCTCCAGCCGGCGCCGCTCGCGCTCGATGTCGTCGGCCTCGGTCAGCGCGATCGTGATCAGGCCGTTGTCATGGCCTGTCATGACCCTTTGTCCGCTGTTCGGATCGTCGGCGAGGAAGTTGAAGGTCAGGCCGTGCTCGGGATCGTCCTGCCGGGTCTTGAGCGGCAGCTTCCAGCGGATCAGGGAATAGAACAGCCGGTGCTTTGCCACCTCCAGCTCGCGCCAGCCGGCGAGCTGCGCGGGATCGGAGAGGTCGGGCACGATGCCGTTGTGGCGACAGGCGCGGCAATAGCCCGTGGTGTCGCCGGCATCCGTCAGCCAGTTGCAGGCATCGTACTCGGCGTTGCGGCACAACATGCGCCCCTTGCCCGTGTCGGCCAGCGTCGTCCAGGACGTCGCCTCACCCTCCCCCTCGGGCTCGATCGCCGACATCGTCTCCTTCTCCGGGAGAAAGGCGACGCGGTGACCGCAACGTTCGCAGGCGCGGTTCTCGAAATAGAGGACGTTGCCGCAGGCCTGGCAGACAAAGAGCTTCAAGATTTGGCCTCTTCGGAAAGGGAGTCTTACGCATGAGAGTTGCGGCGCCTCGCAGATACGCGCGCCGGCGGCTCATCGTTCCAATGTTTGGAACAAATAGCCAGACCGGGCGTTCGCTCATACCCGCCAAACGCGGTCCGGCGGCGCATTTCCCTGTTATTTCCTTTTGAGCAATGGCTATCGCGCTTTGTCTGTGTGAATATCGGGCCGGCACGTGCGCTCACGCATCACAACGGCCGACGCCTTGAACGAACCCTTGCCCGAGACCATCGCCGCCGAACGGCTGCGCCAGCACCTCGAAGACCTCGCGCGCGAGCGCGACAACGCCTATCGTGCGCTCCAGGAGCGCGAAGCCGAGCTCGCGCGTATCCAGCGCATCGGCAAGGTCGGCGGCCTCGAGGTCGACTTCCGCGAAGGCTTCAAGAACCGCCGCTCGCCGGAATATTTGATGATCCACGGCCTCCCTCCCGAGGCCACCGATGAATCGCACGAAGACTGGGTCAACCGCATCCATCCCGACGACCGCGATGCCGCGGTCAAGCATTTCTTCGATGCGCTCGGCGGGACCAGCGAGGACTACACCGCCGAATACCGCATCATTCGCCCCAGCGACGGCGAGACCCGCTGGATCCGCGTCGTCGCCAAGCTCGAGCGCGACGGCGATGGCCGCGCCACCCGCCTCGTCGGTGCCCATATCGACATCACCGACCAGGCGCTGGCGCGCGAGACGCTGCGCGAGAGCGAGGAGCGCTTCCGGCTGATCGCCGACAGCGCGCCGGTGCCGATCTGGGTCACCAAGCTCGACCGCAAGCGCTCCTTCGCCAACCAGGCCTATGTCGACTTCGTCGGCCTGCCCTACGACCAGGCCATCGATTTCGACTGGCGCAAGGTGCTGCATCCGGACGACCTGCCGCATGTGCTGCAGCAATCGGTGCAGGGCGAAGCCTCGCTGAAGCCGTTCGTGCTGGAAGCGCGCTACAAGAATGCCGCCGGCGAATGGCGCTGGCTGCGTTCGGAATCGCAGCCGCGCTGGGACCCGACCGGCAAGCACATCGGCTTCATCGGCGTCGCTCACGACATCACCGTGGCCAAGCGGGCCGAGATCGAGCTCCGGCAACTCAACGAGACGCTGGAGGAGCGCATCGCCGAGCGCACCGCCGAGCTCGAATCCAACGAGGCCCGGCTGCGCGCGATCCTGGAGACCAGCAACCAGTATCAGGGCCTCGTCAATCTCAAGGGCGAGCTGCTCTACGCCAACAAGACTGCGCTCGACGGCATCAAGGCGAGCTCTGCCGACGTGATCGGCAAGCCGTTCTGGGAGACGCCCTGGTTCACCGGCACCGAACGCATGAGCGATGCCGTGCGCGAAGCTTTCGACAACGTGCTGAAAGGCGAAGCGGTGCGGCTGGAGATGCGGCTGCGCCTGCCGATTGGCGAACGCGATTTCGAATTCGGCATGCGCCCCGTGCTCGACCGTCACGGCAACATCACCGGCGCGGTGCCCGAGGCCGTCGACATCACCGAGCGCAGGCGCGGCGAGGAAGCGCTGCGGCAATCGCAGAAGATGGAGGCGATCGGCCAGCTCACCGGCGGCGTTGCGCACGACTTCAACAACCTCCTCACCATCATCCGCTCGGCGACCGACTTCCTACGCCGGCGCGAGCTGCCGGAAGAGCGCCGCCGCCGCTATGTCGATGCCATCTCCGACACCGTCGAGCGCGCCTCGAAGCTGACGGCGCAACTGCTGGCCTTTGCGCGCCGCCAACCGCTGAAGCCGCAGATCTTCAACGTCGGCAGCCAGGTCGAGGGCGTGGCGCAGCTGGTCCGGCCGCTGGTCGGCGGCCGCATCGAGATCGCCGTCGAGATCCAGGACGCCGATTGCTTCACGGTCGCCGACGTCGCCCAGTTCGAGACCGCGTTGATCAACCTCGCCATCAACGCCCGCGACGCCATGAACAGCGAAGGCCGCCTCACCATCGCGGTCTGCAAGGTCCAGGGCATACCGGGCCTGCGCGCGCAGTCGGCCCGCGGCGGCGACTATGTCGCCATCTCGGTGAGGGATACCGGCAGCGGCATCGCGCCGGAACACCTCGAGTCCATCTTCGAACCGTTCTTCACCACCAAGGAGGTCGGTAAGGGCACCGGTCTCGGCCTCAGCCAGGCCTTCGGCTTCGCCAAGCAGTCCGAGGGCGACATCGCGGTGACCAGCGCGCAGGGCAAAGGCGCGACCTTCACCATCTACCTGCCGCAGGCACAGAGTCCGACCGCCGACAAGGAAGCCTCAGCGCTGACCAGCGAGGCCGCGACCACCGGGCGCGGCTATCGCGTACTCGTGGTCGAGGACAATGACGATGTCGGCCAGTTCTCGACCGAGCTTCTGGAAGACCTCGGCTATGTCACCCGCCGTGTCGCCAACGCCAATGCGGCGCTCGCTATCCTCGGCGAGAACGAATTCGCGGTCGATCTCGTCTTCTCCGACGTCATCATGCCCGGCATGAACGGCGTCGAGCTCGCCGGAATCATCCGCGAGCGCTATCCGGGCCTGCCTGTCGTGCTCACCTCGGGCTACAGCAACGTGCTCGCCGAAAACGCCCATCGTGGTTTCGAACTGATCCAGAAGCCCTATTCGGTCGAATCGCTCTCACGCATCCTGCGCAAGGCGATCACGGAGAAGCTGTCGGTGGGACGGTAGGTGTTAGCCAAGCCAGCCGCCGTCGTCCCGGCGAAGGCCGGGACCCATACCCCCAGGGAGAAGTTTGACGCGAGAAGGTCATTGGCAATCTTCGCCAAACACCTTTTCGTGGTTATGGGTCCCGGCCCCCCGCGCGCACTCGCGCGCTAGGCCGGGACGACGGTCGAGTGTTAGGCTGCAGCTAACCGCATCACGATGACTTAAACCACGCCCATCGGATCCCCCATGAAACCCGCCCTCCTCTCCGCCTGGCAGACCTGGGCGCTGCTCTCGGCCTGTTTTGCGGCGCTGACCGCGATTTTTGCCAAGGTCGGCGTCGAGAACATCAATCCGGATCTCGCCACCTTCATCCGCACGATCGTCGTGCTGCTCGCCTTCTTGGTACTACTGTTCTTCAGCGGGCAATTCGTCGTGCCCTCGGCGGTCTCCTCGAAGACCTGGCTGTTCCTGGTGCTGTCGGGGCTTGCGACCGGCGCCTCGTGGCTCTGCTATTTTCGCGCACTCAAGCTCGGGCCTGCCACGCTGGTTGCGCCGATCGACAAGCTCAGCGTCGTGCTGGTCGCCCTGTTCGCCTTCGCCTTTCTCGGCGAGCGGCCGACGGCGCAGGGCTGGATCGGCATCGCCATGATCGGCGCGGGCGCGGTATTGCTGGCCGTGAAGTTTTGAGGCGGAACAAAAAAGCCGTGACGTCCGTTTCTGGCCGGACGCTTCCGCGCCTCGATCGAGACACCGATGTCGAACCAGGATCCTGATCAGACGAGGCGCGCCGGCCGTGCGCTGGATGCGGCCAATTTCTTCCTCGCCGATGTCCGCGACGGGCTCGGCCCGTATCTCGCCGTCTATCTCCTCACCGAGCAGCACTGGGACGAGGCACGCATTGGCCTCGTGATGTCGATCGCGACCATCGCCGGCATCGTGGCCCAGACGCCGGCAGGCGCGCTGGTCGATGCGACGCGCGCGAAACGGCTGGTGATGGCTGTCGCAGCGATCATGGTGACATCGGCCTCGCTGTCGCTTCCCCTGTTTCCGACCTTCCTGCCGGTCGCGATCTCGCAAGGCATCGCGCAGGCCGCCGCCGTGATCTTTCCGCCGGCGATCGCCGCCGTCTCGCTCGGCATCGTCGGCCATGCCGCCTTCACTGGGCGGATCGGCCGCAACGAAACCTTCAATCACGCCGGCAATGCGGTCGCGGCCGGGCTTGCCGGGCTCTCCGCCTATTGGTTCGGCCCCACCGTGGTCTTCTATCTGCTCGGCGCCATGGCGGTCGCAAGCCTCGCCAGCATCCTCGCGATCCCCGAACGTGCCATCGATCACGACCTTGCCCGCGGGCTGCACGATGCCGATGGCGACAGCCCGCATGAGCAGCCGTCGGGCCTCGCCGTGCTGCTGACCTGCCGCCCCCTGCTCGTCTTCGCGGTCTGCGTCCTGCTCTTCCATCTCTCCAATGCGGCGATGCTGCCGCTGGTCGGACAGAAGCTTGCGCTGCAGGACAGGAACATGGGCACCAGCCTGATGTCGGCCTGCATCGTCGCGGCGCAGATCGTGATGGTGCCGTTCGCGATGCTGGTCGGCGCGAGGGCCGATAGCTGGGGCCACAAGCGCTTCTTCCTCGCAGCGCTGCTGATCCTGCCGATCCGCGGCGCGCTCTATACGCTCTCGGACAATCCGTTCTGGCTGGTCGGCGTGCAGCTTCTCGACGGCGTCGGCGCCGGCATCTTCGGCGCGATATTCCCGGTCATCGTCGCCGACCTCATGCGCAACACCGGCCGCTTCAACGTGGCGCAGGGCGCGGTCATCACCGCCCAGAGCATCGGAGCTGCACTGTCGACGGCGCTTGCCGGCTTCGTCGTGGTCGGCGCGGGCTACAGCGCGGCCTTCATCACGCTCGGTGCGGTCGCGGCAATCGGCGCCGTCATCTGCTTCCTCGCTCTGCCCGAGACGCGGCATGGCGCCTTGCGGCCGCAGGGGAAGACAGCGCCGCCGACATCGGATATCGCTGCCGAATGAACCCGTTCCACATCGAGGACTAAGCGTGCCGTCTGACGCCATCTGGGCCTGGAGCATCATTGCGCTTGCGACCGCAGGCGTCATCATCCGGCCGTTTCGCCTGCCCGAGGCGATCTGGGCGGTCATCGGCGCCGGCGCCCTCGTTCTGCTCGGCTTGCTGTCCTGGCAGGACGCGCTTGTCGGCATCGAGAAGGGCCTCGACGTCTATCTCTTCCTGATCGGCATGATGCTGATTGCCGAGCTCGCCCGACTCGAAGGCCTGTTCGACTATCTCGCCGCGCTCGCGGTGGAATATGCAGGCGGCTCGCCGCAGCGGCTGTTCCTGCTGATCTATCTCGTCGGCACGCTGGTGACGGTGCTGCTCTCGAACGACGCCACCGCGATCGTGCTGACACCCGCCGTCTACGCCGCGACGCGCGCGGCCGGCGCCAAGCCGCTGCCTTACCTGTTCGTCTGCGCCTTCATCGCCAATGCCGCGAGCTTCGTGCTGCCGATCTCCAACCCCGCCAACCTCGTCGTGTTCGGCGCGCACATGCCGCACTTGACCGAATGGCTGCGCCTGTTCGCCCTGCCCTCCGCGGCCTCGATCCTGCTGACCTACATCGTCTTGCGCCTGACCCAGCACCGGGCGCTCAAGGAAGAGACGATTGCGCGCAGCGTGCCGCATCCGAAGCTCGGCCGCGGCGGCAAGCTGACCGCCATAGGCATCGTCGCGATCGGCGTTGTGCTGGTCACAGCCTCTGCGCTGGACAAGCAATTGGGCCTGCCGACCTTCGTCTGCGGCGTGGTGACGGCCGCGCTCGTGCTGCTGATGAGCAGCCAGTCGCCGCTGCCCGTGCTGCGCGGCGTGTCCTGGAGCGTGCTGCCGCTGGTCGGCGGGCTCTTCGTGATGGTGGAGACCCTGATCAAGACCGGCGTGATCGGGCAGCTCAGCGCGCTGCTGCACCAGGCCGTCGCGCAATCGGTGCCCCAGGCCGCCTGGAGCGTCGGCATCGCCACAGCCCTCGCCACCAATATCGCCAACAACCTTCCCGTCGGGCTCGTCGCCGGCTCGGTTGCCGCCAGCGATCACCTGCCCGCCCCCGTCGTCAGCGCCATCCTGATCGGTGTCGATCTCGGCCCCAACCTGTCGGTAACAGGCTCGCTCGCCACCATCCTGTGGCTGGTCGCGCTTCGCCGCGAGAAGATCGAGGTCGGCGCCTGGCCGTTCCTCAAGCTCGGCGTGCTGGTGACGCCACCGGCTCTGATCGCGGCGCTGGCGGCGGCCATCAGGTAACGGCGGCAGCCCCGCCTCGGAAATGAGTTGCAGCTATTTGCGGTGCATCAAGGCCGCCGGCGAAGCCGCGGCTAGAATCTCATTGTCGCGCAGCTCAGACGGAGTTGGCGCGGCAAGGAAGGTGCATCATGCAGATCCAATCCAAGGCATTGCCGCGGGGCTTTTCCCTGCGTCGCGCGATTCAGGGCTTCATTGCGCCGAACGAGAGCCGGGCCGAGACGTCCCACCCCCTGCTGATCGTCACCGCAGCAGCGCTGTTCACCCTGTTCGCCATCGTAGAGATCGATCTCCACACCGCCCAGCTTCAGGCCATCGGCCTGTTCGGCCACGGAGCCGGAATCGATCCGGTGTTCCTGAGCCCGTAGCGGGAGACGCCCGATCGCGGCCGCAAGGCCGCGACCGGGCAACGTTCAGAGTCTATTGTTCGAGCATGATCTTGTCGGAAAACCGCTTCGCACTTTTCCGGATCATGCTCTAGTCGTTCTCGTAGCCGTAGACTTCCGGCAGGATGAAGATTGCGGCGAGCAATCCGATCAGCGGGAAGATCGCGACCATCAGCGTGGCGTTCGCCTGCCCGATCGCGGCGAACACCGTCGGGAACAGGAAGATCGCCAGGAACGACGGCAGCTTCACGAACATGTAGGCGAAGCCGCTGGCCGTGCCGCGATATTTCGGCCTGGCCACCATGGTCGGGATCGTCATGCAGTTCGACGCGTCCCAATAATGGCCCCACAGCATCGCGGCCGCCGCGAACGGCAACAGGATCTTGTTGTCGGTGTAGAGCGCGAAGGCCGCGACCAGCAGCGCGGCCAGCACGATCGCAAAGCCCGCGATCGAGATGCCGCGGTGGCCGATCTTCGGCGTCAGCAGCGGTCCGACCCAGCCCGACAGGGCGGCGAAGGAGAACAGCGCCATCGTCACCAGATTGATGCCGAGCACGCTCGACACGCCGACCATGACGAAGAGCACCGGCAGGTAGAACGCGAAGGTCGAGAATTCGCTGGCCTGCACGAAACAGGCGATCCAGCCATACAGCGTGGCGCGCCAGCGGATCGGGTCCTTCCTGAGGTCGGCGAGGAAGTCGCGGGTCGAGACCTTCGGCATCTCCACGTCGTGGTCCGGCAGCATGTCGAGATTGTCGTTGAACATCTCGCGCGCGACCTGCTTGGCCTCGCGGTAGCGCCCCTTCTGCACCAGCCACACTGCCGTTTCCGGCACGTCATGGCGCATGATCAGGATGATCAGCGCCGGCACAGCACCGAGGCCAAGCGTCACGCGCCACAGCATCTCGTGCTGCATGTCGATCAGCAGGAAGATCACGATGACGCCGATGGTCAGCACCTCGCCGACGGCGAACATGAACTGCCAGCGGTTGCCCATCACCTCGCGTTCACCCTTGGCCATGGATTCCATGATGTAGGTGTAGCCGGTCGAGATGTCCGAACCGAGCGGAATGCCGAGCAGGAAGCGGATCACGATCAGCCAGGTGATGTCAGGCACGAAGGCCTGCGCCAGCGCCAGGATGATGAACAGCACCATCGTGGTCAGGAACATGACGCGACGGCCGATCTTGTCCGACAGCCAGCCGCCGAGCAGTGCGCCAATGAGCGCGCCGCCCTGCGTGCCTGCTGCGGCAAGGCCGAGCATCAGTGCAGAAGGATTGTACTGCTCCTTGATGAAGATCAGCACGAAGGCGATCGAATAGAGGTCCCAGGCTTCGACCAGGATCGAGGCCATCATCAGCCAGCCGACCTTGTTGCCCTTGGGACTGTAGTTCGTGATGAGATAGCGGACCGCGGCTTCGCTCGCGGTCGGTTGTGGCATTGCCATCGTTGACATTCTCTTGGGTCCTCTCTTCGAAACTCTTACGCGCCGAGCAGCGGCTCGATACTGCAATCGAGCAGGCGCGGATCGATCCCCGCCTCCATGCCCGTAAACATCTCGCCCATGTAGTCGATCAGCGCATCGCTGGCTTTCACCGCCTCGTCGACGCGGCGGCCGGCGACGGCTGCGAGAATGGCGAGATGATGATCGATCGTGCCTGACAGGTCGGCCTGTCCCGGCATGAAGCGGTGGTGGATGTAGCCGATGCGCCGGTACAGCGTGTGCAGCGGCCGCAGCGTATGGATCAGGAACGGCTCGCCCGCCGCCTCGAGCACCAATGCGTCGATGCGGCGGTCGATACTGTTGAACTCGTCCAGCGTCAGGCTGGCGCGGCGCTCGCGCAGCAGCCGTTCGATGTGCAGCGCCTGATTGCGATGCGAGAGGCTGGCGCGATCGGCCGCAAGGCGAATGACGAAACGCTCCATATCGCGGCGCAGGCCCAGCAGCATGCGCTCGCGCGCAAGATCGATCGGCGCGATGTGCAGGCCGTGGCGCGGGCGGATGATGATGAGCGTATCTGCGGACAGACGATTGACGGCGTGATGCACCGGTGTGCGCCCGAAGCCGGTGATCTGCTGCAACTCCAGCATCGTCATGAATTGTCCGGGCTTGAGCTCGCAATGAACAAGGAGCTCTTCGATCTTCTGGT
>Ga0207426_1000609_pt1 | contig 46189 bp, 87 predicted proteins | sample AraplaMF_Cvi_mMS_FD_184265 | JGI IMG/M metagenome (GOLD analysis project Ga0207426, IMG submission 184265) | Arabidopsis root microbial communities from the University of North Carolina, USA - plate scrape MF_Cvi_mMS (SPAdes) (version 2) | ecosystem: Host-associated > Plants > Roots > Endosphere... | reverse complement strand
GACATCGCGGGCAACGACCAGCTAACCGTTGGCTATGCCACAAATGGCAACCAGATCGTTACCATTGGCGACAGGTCGGTTGAAGTCGGGCCAATGGCCTCGAATGACGAGATCAGACTGGCGCTTCAGAACCCCTTCATTCGCACGGAAAACACGAAGATGAGCGTCACTGGCGCCAAGTTCCTGGCTGAGCAAATCCGCAACCAGCTTGCAGCGGCCAAGGCGCAGCTCAACCAGGCTGGTCAGGAGATGACCGATGTTATGGCGGAGTTGCAGGATACGGCGAACGCGGCGACGCAGCAGGTCAAGGACATCAAGGCTGAGACTGCCGACCTGAAGGCGGCGCTTGGGCTGAACTCGAACGGGGCGCCGGAATGACCGCGGCCATTCACGACTTCAAGTCGATCAGGCGCAAGCTGGACCGGCAAGAGCAGAAGGCCGAGTTCGAGGAGAAGAATCCGCCGGCTGAGACTGCGATGTACGGCTGGCCGCTGTGTGGGGTGGCTGTGCCCTATGGGCCGGCTCGCGGGTGGCTGGCGCCGGATAGCGGGCTGCCTCAGAACCAGTACCAGATTCAGGCCGCATCGAATCTCTTTGGTAACTACAACAAATAGTTGAGGAATTTAATATGGCCGGAAGACCTCCCGGCTCTGTCAACAAGGACAAGCCGTTTCGCGATGCGATTAGGATGGAAGCGGCACTCGCGGAACAGGGCGAAGATACGCCGGCAAATCCTGGTTCGCTTAGATTCATTGCTCGCCAGCTCCTGATCAGGGCGTCGACTGAGACCGCGGCTGCGCGAGAGATCGGCGACCGTCTCGATGGCAAGCCGGCGCAGGCGATCATCGGCGGCGAGGATGACGATCCGGCGGTCAAGATGGTCCACAAGATCGAGCGCGTGATTGTCAGCCCTCCAGATACAGACGGCTAAGGTATTTCGGCCGTTACTGCATCCTGCCCGGTATAAGGGGGCGCATGGAGGGCGCGGTTCTGGGAAGTCGCACTTCTTCGGCGAGCTCGCTGTTGAGGACGCGCTAAGGGCGCCGGGTGATCTGGGCGAGGGGCTGCGGATGGTATGCATCCGCGAGGTCCAGAAGGATCTAACGCAGTCGTCAAAGCTTCTGATCGAAGACAAGATCAGGCGGCTTGGCCTGACTGAGGCGGACGGGTTCAGGCCATGGAACGATCGGATCGAACTCCCCAAAGATGGGGTAGTGATCTTCAAGGGCATGAAGGACTACTCGGCCGATTCCGTAAAGTCTTTGGAGGGCTTTCATCGCGCATGGATGGAAGAGGCGCAGTCAATCTCGGCGCGCTCACTGTCCTTGCTTCGACCTACGATCCGCTCGCCCGGGTCGGAGATCTGGGCAAGCTGGAACCCGACGCGCAAGAGTGATGCGGTCGATGATTTCTTCCGCGGCTCTCAGGGGCTGCCGAAGGGCGCTGTCGTTGTCCAGGCCAATTGGCGGGACAATCCGTTCTGGACAGCCGAGCTCGAGGCCGAGCGGCAGATCGAATTGGAGCGCTATCCAGAGCGTTACGACCACACCTACGAGGGCGGATACGCGGCGGCCTTCGAGGGTGCTTACTACGCGGCTCTGCTCTCAGAGGCCAAGCGCAAGGGCAGGATCGGCGTTGTCGCGGCCGACCCATTGTTACCGCTGCGGGCGTTCATCGACATCGGCGGCTCCGGTGCCAACGCTGATGCCTTCACTATCTGGATTGTCCAGTGGGTGGGGCAGGAAATTCGCGTGCTCGACTATTACGAGGCGCAAGGGCAGGTGCTCGCGGCGCACGTCGCTTGGCTGCGTAAGAATGGCTATCAGGACGCAATCCTGTACCTGCCGCATGATGGCGTCAACGAGAACAACGTCACCGGAAAGCGCTACGAAGAACATTTGAGGGACGCCGGCTTTACGGTCGAGCCCCCAGTCAAGAACCAGGGCAAGGGCGCCGCAGCAATGCGGATTGAGGCCCTTCGGCGGCTTGGTCCGCAGCTTTGGTTCAATGAGAAAACCACAGAGCCGGGCCGGCAGGCACTTGGCTTCTATCACGAACGGAAAGACGAAAATCGCAATGTTGGCCTTGGACCTGAGCATGATTGGAGCTCCCATGCGGCGGACTCGCTGGGCCTAATGGCGATTTGCTATGAGCCGCCGCGGTCTACCGCGCCCGTCGTTGACCCCGACGAGGACTGGATCGTCTAATGGCTGAGAAGATGGACGACGACAGGCTAAAGGCCCTGTTGTCGCAAGAGATCAACTCGGCGCTGACCTACGACGACACGGAGCTATCCCAGAAGCGCGCGAGGGCGCTTGAATACTATCGCGGCACGATGAGCGACACGCCGGCCATGACGGGCCGGTCTTCGGTTGTGTCAATGGACGTGGCCGACACGATCGGCTGGATGCTGCCGGGCATTATTCGCGTGTTCACGGCCTCGGACCGCATGGCGATCTATGAGCCTGAGAAGCCGAACGACGAAGAGTTCGCCAAGCAGGCGACCGACTACATCAACTACGTGTTCACCAAGGACAATCCGGGATACCGGATCATGTGGGATGCCACCCACGACTCGCTGTTGCTCGGCAACGGCATCGTCAAGCACTGGTGGGACACCCAAGAGGAGATCGAGACCTCCGAGCATTCCGGCCTGACGGAAGAGCAGATTGCGATCCTGCAACAGGATCAGTATGTCGAGATCCTCGCTCAGAAGGAGGGCGAGCCGCAGATCATCATGGTGCCTGGTCCGACCGGGCAGATGATGGAAGTCCCGATCCAGACCTTTGACGTGAAGGTCAAGCGTGTTGTGCGCTGCGGCCGGCTTCGTGTCGAGTGCATTGAGCCGGAGGATTTCCTGCTTGATCGCGAGGCGACCCGCATTGAAAATGCGCGGTTCTGCTCGCACCGCCGGGATGTTACTCGCTCAGAGCTGATCGAGATGGGCTTTGACCGGGAGCTTGTTGAAAACCTGCCGGTCGATAGCTTCTCCAACCTGCAACAGGAGAAAGTCTCACGGGACGATGCCGCCACTGTGTTCTTCAACAACGTCGGCGATGAGTCCATGCTCATGGTCGAGTTGTTCGAGTGCTACGTCAAAGCGGACGTGGACGGAGACGGCATTGCCGAGACCGTCAGGGCCTATTACGCGGGCGCTGGAGCGACGGGCGAGCTCCTGGACTGGGAAGTCTGGGACGACGATGTGCCGTTCTCGGACATCCCCTGCGAGCCGGTTCCGCATCGTTGGGATGCCCGGTCGGTAGCAGACGACACGCAGGACATCCAGCGCGTCAAGACGGTTCTGACCCGTCAGATGCTGGACAATCTGTATTGGGTGAACAACCCGATGACGGTTGCCCAAGAGGGCACTGTGACCAACCCCGAGACGCTGCGCAGCCCCCGGTTTGGCGCAACGGTTTGGGTGAACAACAAGGCCACTGTGCCGCCCACGCCCCTTGCTGTCCCCTTCATCGGTGACAAGGCGCTCCTCGGCCTCCAGCACTTCGACAACGTGCGGGAAATGCGCACGGGTGTGTCCAGGTCCACCATGGCTTTGGACCCGGAGGCGCTGCAAAACCAGACCGCGACCGCAAACCAGAACCAGAAAGACGCGGCGTATTCGCAGATCGAGCTGATCGCGCGCAACCAGGCTGAATTGGGCTGGCGGCGGGTTTTCCGGCAGATCCTCAAGCTGATCGTCAAGCATCAGGACCGGCCGCGGACGATCAGGCTTCGCGATACGTGGGTTGAGATGGACCCGCGTTCGTGGAACGCCAACATGGACGCGACCATCAATATCGGGCTTGGGACCGGTTCGCGTGACCGCGACATGGCGATGCTGAACCAGATCCTGAACGTTCAGATGGCCATGACTGATCGCCTCGGCGCCGCTGGCTTCTCGGCCGAAGCGCTGGAGATGGTGCCAAAGATCAACAGCACGGCGATCAAGCTGGCCGAAAGCGCCGGTATTCGCAATCCTGATCAGTTCTATCTCGACATCAAGCCTGAACGGCTTGAAGAGATGAAGAAGGAAGCGGCGAGTCGCCCTGATCCTGAGATGCAGAAGGAGCAGGTCAAGGCCCAGACGCAGCTCCAGCTTGGTCAGCAGCAGGCACAGCTTGACGCGCAGGCCGACCAGCGCAAGGCCCAGATCGAGGCTGTGCAGATGCAGGCCGACATCGAAGCGCAGAACAAGAAAACGCAGGCTGAGATGATCCAGGCTCAGCAGAAGTTCGCGTTCGACAAGGAAATGGCGCTGCTTGAGTTCCAGCTCGAGCGCGAACTCAAGATGGCCGAACTCGAGATGAAGCGCGAGCTTGCTCAGCAGCAGATGGCGCAGCAGGCCGAGCAGCACCGGCAGATGATGGAAGCCGGCGCGTTCAAGGTTGCGCAGGGCCAGCAGGCCCATGAACAGAAAATGGAAGCGGCGAGGGCCGCGCCGAGCGGAGATTGATGGATGGCGACGCTTTGGATCAAGGAACACGCCAAGAAGCCACAGATGGCGGGCGGCCCGGATATTTGGGCCGAGCCCACGCTGGTTGAGCAGGCCGTGACGATCAGCGGCACGTCGGCGCAGTCGGCGGCATTCAACGCTCAGACCAAGTTTATCTCGATCACGTCGGACAGCGCGTTTTGCTACCTCGTTGCTGCCAACCCGACCGCGGCGGCGACCAACTGGCGCGTGCAGGCCGGGGATGTCCTGACCGTTGGTGTTGAGCCCGCGCCGGGTGTTGCACCCTACAAGATCGCGGGCATTACGACGACCTGATGAGCGAGCACCTAGCCAAGGAAGCCGCAAGGCTCAAGGCAGACCCGATCTTCAACAAGGCGCTGGACGACATCCGCGCCGACGCTCTCAAAGAGCTCGTCAAGGCCAACGCCGACGACAAGTCCAACATCATCCGCTTGCAGCAGGTCGCGCAGGTGGCAGACGAAATCCGCAACGTGCTGGACCGCTACATCATGGCGGCAGACGTGCAGGAAAACGCCGGCTCGTTCGCGTAACGACTCCCGGAAAACCCAAAGGAAGACTGAATGTCTGATACCAACCCGGCTCCGGCCGCTGGTAACGACGAGCCGTTGTCTTTTGACGACGGCGTTGATGCACTGACTGATGTCCTCGCGGACCCGGAAACGGACCTCCAGCAGGAAGATCAGGGCCAACAGGACGAAGCCGAAGAACCCGAAGCGGAAGGCGAGCAGCCGGAAGCTGAAGGCACTGAGGAAGCGTCCGAAGAGGAAGCCGCCGAAGAGGGCGACGGACCCGGTTACGAGTCAGGCAAGTTTGCGGCCGATACCGCGAACGTGCGCCTGAAAGACGGCACCGTGATCTCCGTTCAGGACCTCAAGCGCGGATATCTCTCACAATCTTCGTTCACGCGAGGCTCACAGGAGAACGCCAGAGAGCGCGAAGCGCTGGCCTCCCAGAAAGCCGAGTTTGAGCAAAACGCTCGCACCCTACAGGCGCAGCGGGACTTTATCCTTCAGGTATCGCAGCAGTTCTTGCCGCAGCCACCCGACGAATCATTGCTGGACGGAAACTCGCCCGGTTACGACCCGCTTCGGTACATGGCGCTCAAGGCTGACTACGATAAGCGTGTCGGACAACTGACGCAGTTGCAGCAGGCGTCGCAGGCGGACCAAACCCGCCTGACGCAAGAGCAGCAGCGCCAGAAGAAGGAATTGCACGAGCGAGAGGCCAAGCTTCTTGTCGAGGCCATGCCGGAGCTGAAAAAGCCGGAGGTCTACAACAAGTTCTGGGCCGATGCGGTCGATACGATGGGCGAATACGGCTTCTCTGCGGAGGAGATGAACGACGCCATCGATCATCGGCTGTACCGCGTGTACCGCGATCTTGCAGCCTATCGCAGGGCGCGCAAGAGCATTCCTTCCGTCAAGCAAGCCGTGCAGTCGAAGCCCGTTTTGACGGGCAAGAAGCGCATGGACCCGAAGGCCAAAGCCTCCCGCGAGACCCAGGTCAGGAGCGAGCAACTGCGCAAGACCGGATCATTCGATGCCGGTGTGAGCGCCCTCATGGACCTTGATCTTTAACGCATAGGAGGAGCCAAGATGGCTCAGGTTAGCAATACTTACGAGACCTACGACGTCGGCGCGGCCGGCGGCAACCGCGAAGAGCTCGCGGACAAGATCTACCAGATCACCCCGGAAGAAACTCCCTACATCTCCCTGATCGGCCGCAAGCCGGTTGCCTCTGTTCACCCGGAATGGCTGAACGATACCCTGGCGTCGCCCGACACGGCGAACAACCAGCCGGAAGGCAACGACTGGAACTATGACGCGATCACGCCGCCCACCCGCGTCGGCAACTACACCCAGATCTCCGACAAGAAGATTCTGGTCTCGCGCACCCAGGACAAGACCTCAAAGGCCGGCCGCAAGTCTGAACTGGCTTACAACGTGGCCAAGAAGGGCGTCGAGCTGCGCATCGACATGGAGGCAATCTGTCTCTCCAACCAGGCTTCGACTGCTGGTTCGGGCAATGGCGCGACCAATCGCAAGCTGGGCGGTTTCCGTGCCTGGCTCGCGAGCAACGACAGCATGGGCGCTGGCGGCTCCTCGGGCGGCTTCAACACCGGCACGAGCGTTGTTGACGCGGCCACCAACGGCACCCAGCGCGCCTTCTCGAAGGCGATCCTGGATTCGGTGATTCTGTCCACCTACAACGCGGGCGGCTCGCCGAAGACCCTGATGCTGTCGCCCTACGCGAAGACCGTGTTCTCGACCTTCATGTCGGATTCGAACGTTGCGCCGCAGCGTTACGAGACCCCGAGCAAAGGCCAGACCACGATCGTTGCGGCGGCCGACATGTATCTGTCGGACTTCGGCTCGATCTCGGTTGTCCCGAACCGCCAGATGGCCCGCGCCGGTGCGGCTGTTGCGCGCAACGCCTACCTGATCGACCCGCGCATGGTGTCGCTCGGCGTGTTCGATGACATCCAGCTCGTGAAGCCGGCCAAGACTGGCGACGCGGAAAAGCGCGTGCTCGTGACCGAGTACACGCTGGTGGTCAACAACGAGGCTGCCCACGGTGTCGCTGCCGACATCTTCGGCCTGACCTCGGCGTCCTAAGGAGAACGGAACAATGGGATATCCCTTCGCACCCATCAGCATCTCGGCTGCGGTTACGCTTGATCGAGATGTCCATGCTAACGGCCCGTTGCTGATCTTCACCAATGCGGCTGGCGCAACTGTGACCCTTCCGGCTTCGGCCGGCACTGGCGATCGTTACCGCTTCCTGGTCCACACGACCGTCACCTCGAACAGCGACAAGATCCAGGTCGCCAATTCGACCGATGTGATGGAAGGATCGATCATGACCAACCAGGACTCGGGCGACACGATTGCTGGCTGGGAAACGGCGTCCACGTCGGACACCATCACCCTGAACGGCACCACGACCGGCGGCCTTAAGGGCGATTACATCGAGCTCGAAGACGCCGTCTCCGGTTTCTGGCGCGTCCACGGCATGACGTCGGCCACGGGCACGGAAGCCACGCCGTTCTCGGCTGCGGTTTAAGACAACATGGCGGGGCTTCGGCCCCGCCTTTCTTTTTTGGAGTGAATGATGCCGAAGGGCGTCTATGAGCGCAAACCCAAGGAATCGGACATGAGCCCTCCTGAGGCCAGAGTGACTGAAACTAAGATGTTCCCCGTGCTCTTGAGCAAGAACTATGTGCCGCGAGGGGACTACGAAATCGTCGGCTATATCAAGGAGGCCGTGAAGCGCAAGGACGCGGCCGGCACCTGGCGCATCGTTGAGCCGGAAGAGTTCGTCGAGGGTGTGATGAAGCCCCACCAGACGCCCGGCGTCGGCTATGACGGCAAGATCTGGGCCGGCACCCATATCAAGCTTCCCATTGAGGAGGCCAAGCATCTCGTGGCGAAGAAGATCGCCGAACGGGCCGATGCAATCTCTGCCTGATCCCTCCAGAATTCCCGACGACGCTTGGGAGTTCGAGAAGTTCTCGGAAGACGGCCTTAGGCGCCACTACGTCTATTGGATCGACAAGGCCAATGGCCTCGGCTTCCGAAAGACTGAGAACCTTGTCGAAGAGGAGCTTTTGGCCCGCAACCGCGAGAGCCTGAACGACTCTTACGGCAAGCGGTTTCGGGACGATGCTGTTGGTACACGCATCGCCAGCACGCCCCTCAACGTCTTCTATCGGGACATCGCTCCGCGCCTGAAAGATGGAGATGCGGACTTCATGAAGTGGTGGCTGAACCACGAAAAGAACCGCCCGTATCGCACATTCCGGGGCAAAGTTTAGGATGGCGCGCATTCTCATGGTGACTGTCGCGGTAGAGGGCGGCCAGTATTCCGCGCGCAAGGATGAGGCCGCCCCAATCCGAATCTACTCTGATCGTTGGATCGAGGACGATATCTTCGCATCGATGATGGGGCGCTCCAAACGAGAGCGGCTGTCCAAGAAGGATTACCGGCGGGTGCGAAATCTAGCCAAAGCGAGCGCCTAAATGGCGATCAACACCTACGCAACGCTTGTAAGCGCGGCCACTGAATGGCTTGCCCGTGACCAGGACGCGACGCTCGTCGCCCGTATTCCGGACTTCATCACGCTCACGGAGGCCAAGTTTAATCGTTTTTTGTTCGTGCCCCAGATGGAAGTCAGGTCCACCACAATCGTTGATACGGCCTCGACTGAGCCCGAGTTCATTTCCCTCCCGACCGATTTCCAGACCATGCGACGGATCAGGCTTTCGAGCGTGACCGGCAAGCCGCCGCTGCGATTTGTGAGCGGGACGCAGATTGATGAGTTGCGGTACTCCAAGGATAACGTGACCGATCAGCCCACATCCTACGCGATCATCGGGACTGAGCTCGAGCTATTCCCGACGCCGAACGAGGACTACACGCTCGAAATGACTTATCGAGCGAACATCCCGGCGCTGACCGCGAGCAATACGACGAACTGGCTTCTGACACTCGCGCCCGATCTGTACCTCTACGGCACCCTTCTGGAATCGGCCCCGTACATCAAGGAAGACGAGCGCATCGCGACGTGGGGGCTTGGCTTCAAGACCGCGTTGGACGGCCTCAACGACCTCGGCCACAAGCAGTCGTTCGACTCCGGCCCGTCTGACATCACCCTTCCGGGCGTGACTCCATGACGACCTGGACGCCGAAGACGCAGCAGGCCGAGACGTGGACTGATTTCACCCAGCCTGTGCGCGTGTTCGATCCCGCCGTGTTCGATCGCAATCCCATCTTCGATACCGGCTTCTCCGCCGGACTTTGGGACGCGAAGACCATTCAAGCCGAGACGTGGACGCCTGAATGACACTGACCGTCAAGCACGCCTCGCTGACCGGCGCGGCGGCAAATCCCAATGTGCTCGTGGATGGCCCGAAGTGGGATGCGGAGCACACGGTCACAGGATCGGTTGATGCGACCCAGATGCCGGCGCTGACCGGGGACGTCACGACCTCTGCGGGCGCAGTTGCTACGACGCTTGCGACCGTCAATTCCAACGTTGGGACGTTCGGCAGCGCGACGCAGTCGGTTCAGTTTACCGTCAACGCCAAGGGGCTGATGACGGCGGCGGCCAACGTCACGATTACGCCCGCGATCGGGAGCGTGACGGGGCTTGGAACGAACGTCGCAACGTTTCTTGCCACGCCGTCGAGCGCCAATCTGAGGGCTGCGCTGACGGATGAGGTGGGCACGGGCGCGGCCTATTTCGTGGGTGGCGCGCTGGGAACGCCAGCCTCGGGTACAGCTACGAACCTGACGGGCCTTCCGCTTTCGACGGGTGTTACCGGGAATCTCTCAGTCAACAACCTGAACAGCGGCACCTCTGCCTCGTCTTCGACATTCTGGCGCGGGGATGGAACGTGGGCGACGCCGAGTGGTGTCTCTAACTTCGCAATTGCGCCGGGCGGCCGCATCACGCTCGCAAGCGGCGTTCCCGTCATGGCCACGAGCAACGCGGGCTGCACCACAGTCTACTACACGCCATACGCCGGCAATCTGTGCCCGATCTATGACGGCACGAACATGACGCCGACTGCGTTCTCCGAGTTGTCTCAGGCGACGACGGATGCAACCAAGAGCCCGGCGGCGGTTGCTGCCTCAAAGGTCTATGACCTGTTTGTCTGGAACGACAGCGGGACCATCCGCTGCACTCGCGGTCCGGCTTGGTCGTCGTCCTCATCGCGGGGCTATACGCTGACGATGACAAACGGCATTCTGCTGAACACGTCGTCGATCACCAATGGCCCCGCGGCTCTCCGTGGAACATGGGTTGGCACGATCGCGTCTAATGCGTCCAGCACCATTGACTATATCTTTGGTGCGCCTGGTTCTGGTGGCGTCGCGGCAGCCTTTAACGTTTGGAACGCTTATAACCGGGTGACCGTCGGAACGACCGTTGTCGATACTGGCGCGTCATATTCCTATACGTCCTCGACTTGGCGCCAGGCTCGCGGCAGCACGGGCATGCAGGTTTCGTTCGTCGTCGGCGCATCCGAAGACGCCGTGATCGCGAACAACCAGAACGTGGTCCAAATGGCGGCAAGCGCCAGTGCGGTGATCCGCCTCGGCATTGGTTACGACAGTATCACGACCCCGGCCAACAACAACGCGATCGGCAACAATGCGGCGGTGGCGCTGATCGTCAGCCCGAATACTCCGTATCTCGTGCCGAATCCGGCGGTTGGAACGCACTATCTTTCGGCCATGGAGAACGCAGACGGAACCAACGGTGGCACCTTCAATCTGGGGGGCGCCGTCTCGACATCCGGCTTTGAAGTCATGCTGAGGATGTAATGGCGCAGGGCGGCATTGCTCCTCCAGATCCGTTTCTGCTCTACGATACGGGGATTCTAAACTACGCGGTGACACTGACCCATCGTGTGACCTCGGGTCGCGCGGCGCGGTCGTTCACCATCAATCCAGCTCTGAAGACGCTGGTTTGTCTCGTCACGGGCCAATCGCTTCTGACGAACGTCGGCCCGACGATTTACACGGCGACGAATGCCAGCGTCATTGACAACTTCAATGTCTACGATGGCAACCTCTATGATCCCGCTGGGCCGCTTCTCGGCTGTGCATACGCAAATTCGGGAGGTCTCGGCCCCGGCAATGTGATGCTGCGGGTGGCTGACACCCTGGTGACGAACGCCAAGTTCGATCGGGTTATTCTGGTCCCGCTTTCGATCGGCAACACGAACATTTCGCAATGGGGTGATAGCGGGGGCATCCACGCCAACAGGACGACTGTTGCGATGCGTCGGCTGGCGGCGAGGGGCATCACGCCGGGGATGACGGGTGTAACCTTCGCCTGCGTGCTGGCAGACGGTCACAGGGACTTCGCGGACGGCACCTCGCAGTCTGCATGGACGGCGTCTTGCAACAGCTTCATTTCGACGCTGAATGCGACCGGCTTCAATGGTCGGATCTTCGTGTGCAGCGAGAGCGCATCCGGGCAGACCTCGAATTCAATCCGATCCGCTCAAGCTGCCGTGAGGAACGGAACGACGGTGTTTGACGGCGGCGACATCGACAGCAATACCATCGCGACGGTGGATGGCGTGCACCCCTCCGATGCGGGATCAGCGACGATGGCAACGATCATCTACAACGCCATGCACGCAAGCGGAGCGCCTTACTGATGCCGCTTCTGCAATGGGGCGAGTATCGGCCCGACATCAGTGATTATGAGGGTTCGACCACAAAGAACATCCTGAACGTCATCCCGCGTGGTGACGGCTACGGGCCGTTCCCCTCGTTCTCGGCCTATACTTCGGCGCTGGGTGCTACATGCCGCGGGGCGTTCTACGCGTTGAAATCTGACGGCTCGGTCGTGACCTTCGCGGGCACCTCGACCAAGCTTTACATGCTGAACAATACCGACTTTACCTGGACCGACGTTTCGCTCGGCGCCAGCACCTATTCTGCGCTGTCGGCCAATGCACAATGGCAGTGGGCGCAATTCGGCAATCTGGTGTTCGCAACGCAAGCGAATGCTGTGTTGCAGGTCTTCGATCTGAGCTCGTCCAGCGCGTTCGCCAACTGCGCCGGGTCTCCGCCTCAGGCCGCCTATATCAGTGTTGTCGGGCGCTTTCTGGTGCTCTCTGGATTGCTCTCCAATCCGTACCGCATCCAGTGGTCTGGATTGAACGCTACGACGACATGGACGAGCGGCACAAATAGCTCTGACTTCCAGGATTTCCCTGATGGCGGCATCGTTCGCGGTGTCGCTGGTGGTGAGTATGGGATCATCTTCCAGGATCAGTCAATCAGGCGCATGTCCTACGTTCCGGGCTCGCCGCTGATCTTCCAGATCGACCGTATAACCCAAGACAAGGGTCTGTTTGCGCCGTATTCGATCATTCGGGCGGGCGAGAAAATCTTCTTCTTCGCGGGGCAGGGCTTCCACAAGATCGAGCCGGGCGGGGTGCCTGAGCAGATCGGCCGCGAGAAGGTTGACCGGACCTTTCTTGCCGACCTCGACAAGGGGCATCTCGAGCTATTCATGGGCGCGGCTGATCCGCGGTCTACGAAGGTCTATTGGGCCTACCGCTCCGCGAACGGCGTAAACCCTGCGAACTATGACAAGATCCTTGGGTATGACTATTTGCTGGATAGGTTCTTCCCGCTCTCGGTGACTGGGGAGTTTCTGGTCGGCATTTCGCAAACCGGCCTGACGCTGGAAAATCTCGACAGCATCTCATCGTCTTTGGATGCCTTGACGCTCTCGCTCGACTCCTACGCTACCGCGGTTCAGCCGCAGATTGCCCAGTTCAACAACACGCATACGCTGGGCTTCTTTGCGGGAACGAACCTGGAGGCGACGCTGGAGAGCGCAGAGCAGGGAACAGACGAGCAGAGGATCACGATTAAGGGCTTCCGCCCGATCACGGACGCCTCGACGCTCTACGGCTCGGTGTCATATCGCGACAATCCGTCGGCAGCGGCAACGGCTGGTTCTGAAGTTCTGGTGAACTCGCGGACGGGCCGGTGTGATCTCATGCGTGATACCCGCTATTCTCGCTTCAAGGTGCGCATTCCGGCGGCAACGACTTGGACCTTCTGTGCAGGCGTCGTTCCGGACGTAACGACGAACGGTTCGCTTTGACAGTCCTTCTCCCGGCGATCACTGAGACCGATCAAAAGAAGATCAACCTCTCGATTCAGCAGCTGGGCGCCGGCCGCTCGAATGCGGTGGGGACTGTGACGCTGACGGTGAGCGTAGCGACGACGACGGTCACGGACAACAACGTTGCAGTAGGCTCGGTTCCTATCCTGGTGCCGACAACGGCAAATGCGGCCGCCGAAGTCGGCAATGGCACGATGTACATCAGCGCGGTCGCGAACAAGTCGTTCACGATTACCCACGCCAACAGCGCCACGACGGGCAGGACGTTCCTGTACGCGATTGTCGGCTGAACTAATCTGCGTCGATCCGGCGCGCATCGATGAGATGTGGCCGCATGTTCGCGACAAGATCAGGGCGGCAGTTGAGCGTACCGGGCTGAGCAGTTTCGCGGACATCGAAAGCGATGTTCTGACGGGCATGCAACTGGTGTGGATCGCTTGGAATGGTCGCGAGATCATGGCGGCGGCGACCACGCAGCTTGTGAAGCCGCACGATAAAGTTTGCGTCCTGACGGCGTGCGCTGGTTACGACCGAGACCGCTGGCTTCCACTGTTCGCCGAGATTGAAAGGTACGCGAAAGCGGAAGGCTGCACAACGATGAGAATTTACGGCCGAAAGGGCTGGGAACGAGTGCTTGACGGATACCGCGTCGAGCATGTTGTCTTAGAAAAAGTGCTTTGAGGTTGATTCGGGTAATGGTAAATTGAACCTGCAAGAAAAGCTTGCAGGTTGCCTGGAACTGGCCGGGCTATGACGGCGGCTTTAGCAACTCGTGAGGCTCTACTCCGAGAGCCTCGGCCACATCGCTGAGTGTCTGTGAACTGAATACCAGTGGTGTGTGTTCAAGCCGAGCAACGCTCGGCGCCTCTATGCCGATGCGCGATGCAAGGTCTTCTAGAGTGATGCCTTTGTGGTTGCGCCATTCTTTGAGATAGATGCGGGCTTTGGTCATTTAGAACTCCATCGAGGGACGATGTCAGAACTAATATGGTTGCCATGTGATTTCGAAGGCTGCAAGCGCCAAGAGAGCGGAGATTGCGATCATTGCGGTTTCCATGCTGGCGAGATGGAGCTTTTGGAGGCTATTGGCCAAAAAAAGCAAGCTGACGCGATCAGGAACAAAGCCACTCTTCCTGTTTCGGACAAGGCTATATACGAGCGAGCGACCCGCTCGTCTGCACCCATCGCCACTGTCCATCTAGATGCTGAACTAGCCCAAGAAGTGGGTATTGACTGGAAATTGAGTGGCGCCGCGGCTCTCATGATTGAAGAGATCAACGAAAACATTCGGAACGCGCGGATAATCGGAAACCGGCTTATGGCTGGGTAAAGATCGCTAAAGATCGCTAATAATCGCTAATGAACGACCAAACTCCCGCCCTCTGGCGGGATTTTTTATGAGCTACACGAAAGGCCAAGCCTGATGGGCGGCAAGAGCACTAGCACCACCACGCAGCAGAGCGAGACCAATCCTTGGGCGCCCGCGCAGGGCACCATGACTGGCATCCTCAGCCAGCTCAATAGTTACCTGCCGCAAACCGGCCTGACGGGGGCGCAGAACAACGCGCTCAACACGATCGAGCAGAACAACGCAACGGCGAACGCCTACAATCCTGCCATCCAGAGCTACACCTCGGATATGCTCAACGGCGGCGGGGCGCTGAACCAGCAGGGAGCGATCAACAACGCCTACCAGCAGTACTACAACCAGACCAATCCGCTGGCGTCGAACACGAACTACAACCCCTACGATACGCCCGGATTCAAGGATGCCCTCAATACGATGGTGTCCGACATCACGAACAGCACGAACGGAACGTTTGCCGCCGCTGGCCGCGACTTCTCGGGTGCCAACTCTCAGGCGCTGGGACGTGGCATCGCACAGGGCGTCGCCCCAACGATCGCCTCCCAATACAACCAGAACATCCAGAACCAGCAGGGCGCAGCCGGCAATCTCTACAGCGCCGGCAATACCACTGCGGGCCTGAACAGCGGCTTGCAGCAGCTCTATAACACCAATCGCGGCACTGGCGTCAGTTCGGTCGGGACCGGCCTCGATGCGATGAACGAGGGCGCGAAGTCCACGCTTGCGGCTGAGGCGCAGAGGCTCGGCATTCCGCTACAGAACCTTGGAATGCTCGCTAACATCGGCGTTCCCATCGCGGGACTTGGCGGCACATCAAGCGGCACGAGCAACACCACGAACCAGGCTTCCGGCTGGCAGCAATTCCAGCAGGCCATGAGCGGGCTTGGCAGCTTCTCGAACGGAGCGGGCGGCGCAAGCTCCGGCAGCGGCATCATGGGTCTCTTGAACTTCCTGTAGGATATCGATGGCTGGTCTTCTCGACTATCTCACGAACCCGATCGGTACTGTCGGCGCGGGGCTGCTCGGCAATCTTGCGGATTACTATCGCAACATGCCGCAGCCTCAGGTGGACAATAGCGGCGCGCAATACGATCCCATGGGCTCGTTCACGGGCATCAATGTGCAGCCGCAGGCAACCGCCGCGCCGCCTTCTGTCTTCAATACAGGCGCCCCTGCGTTTATGCCGTCTCCGTCATTGCCGGCTGCCCAGCCTGCCGCTCCTCAGGCCGCGCCACAGCCTCAGATGGAGAACCCAATCTCGGTTGGTGGCTACCAGATGCCGCGTATCGGCAACCCCGACGAGTATTTGCCGCAGCAGGCCATGACGCCACCGAACGCGACGCCGACGCAAGGGCAAATGCCCACGGCAATGCCGCAGCAGGGCGCTCTCCCGCCCGCCCTCGAAGGCCCCTCAGCACTCGGCCGCCTGTTCAATCCAAACGGACTGATCGCCAAGCTCACGGGCAACGACACGCGCTCGATGGCGCAGCAGAACCTTAGGGCTCAGTACGAGGCTCTGGTTCCTATCGTTGGGCGCCAGAAGGCCATGCTTGCGGTCATGAACCCGGAGGCCGGCAAGACCATTCTTGATCAGGCTCTGAGCAGCAAGCAGAAGTTCACAGAGATTGGTGTTAATGCTGACGGTACCAAGCAATACGGCTTCGTCAATGACCGCGACCAGACTGTTTCACCCTACGCTGCGCCGGGCTCTGAGACCTCGAATACCGTGACCGGCCCCGACGGCAAGCAGATCGCCATTCCTCCCGGCGTCGATCGCAAGACCTTCGTGAATGAGATCAGCCGTGCCAATGCTAAGGCGCAGGCGGGTGAGAAGACGGAGGTTCAGGCGAAGTCCGAGAAGTTCGCCAACAAGATGGAGACCGCCGAAAAGAACCTCTCTGACATCGTCAATGAAGGAACGAGCGTGACGGGCCGCGGCCTCGACATGGTACCCGGTGGCAACTTCCTCCAGTCGGATAAATATCAGAAGTACCGGCAGGCTCAGGACAACTTCATCACGGCGCTGCTGCGCGATGAATCCGGCGCTGCCATCGGCACGGCGGAATTCAAGCGTTATGAGCGCGAGCTGTTCCCGCAGCCGGGCGACGGTCCTCAGGTGATCGCGCAAAAGGCTGAGGCGCGCAAAACCGCCATCGAGGCGATGAAGAAGAGCGCTGGGCCCGGCTACAAGGCGCCTGAAGGTGCTGGCCCGCAAGTGGGCGCCGTCCAGCAGGGTTACCGCTTCAAGGGCGGCAATCCCGCTGATCGCAATAGCTGGGAGCGCGTGCAGTAATGGAAGGCCCTTGGGAGATGTATTCCGCAGCCGAAGCGGGGCCGTGGGATAACTACAAGGCGCCAGCCAAGGAAACCTCGCCGAGTGTTGGCATCGGCGAGGATCTTGCGAAGGCGGCAACAACCGTTCCAGGCCGTATGGTGGCGAGCGCTCTCGGCTTGCCGGGCGATCTCTATCATCTCGGCTTGCGGGCCTTGGGCGACAACCTGACGCCACGCTCCGAATATGGTTCAGAGGCCATTCGTCAATCGCTTGGCTCAGATTATCAGTCTCAGCGTCTGCCCGGCCAATTTTTGCAGAAAGCCGCTGACTTTGCTCCCGGTCTGATCGGCGGTCCTGAAGGTCTCGCGCTGAAACTGGCTACTCGGGTTGCGGCGCCGGTCATCGGAAGCGAGATCGGCAGGGAGGTTGCCGGTCCTTATGGTGAGGTTGCTGGCGCGCTTGTTGGCGCTGGCGGTGCGAGCTCTGCGGCTCGAAAGTTCGATGAACTGGTGGCCGCACGGAAGGCCGCGAGCGCCGTCCCCAGCGCACAGGATTTGCTCTCGACGGCAAAGGGCCAATTCAAGTCCGCCGAGGACATGAACCTGGTCGTTAAGCCGGACTTCACCAGCAACACGGCGGCGGATATCCGGTCCTCCCTGAGGGGCTTCGATCCCGAAGGACAGGCTCCGGTGTTCAAGGCCGTCGATCGGCTGGAGGCGTTGGGCCAGTCGGCTCCCGGCCTGCCCCCGACTGCCGTTCCCATGAACGACGTCGAGCTGATCCGCAAGCAGCTCACGAATCTGAAGATGAGCCCGGATGCGCCCATTCGTGAAGCAGCACGGAAGGCCCTCGAAACGCTGGTCAACAGCCAGAAGGGCTTGACAGCAGCGGACGTGATCGCAGGCGACGCGGCGTCCTACAGCAAGACGATGCAGGACGCGGTCGGAAACTATGCCGCCGGCAAGCGCTCCAACACGGTCATGGGCAAGGCAGCGTTGGGCGATCTCAATGCCGCGACCGCAGGATCAGGCGCGAACGAAGACAACGCGCTTCGTCAGGCCATCAAGCAGCTTGTCCGCCCCGTCAACAACGACATCGTCCCGAAGGCGCAGCGGCTCGGTTTCAATCAGCCTGAAATCGACGCCATGAACCAGGTTGCGCGCGGAACGCCGGTTGGCAATGCAGCCCGCTATGTGGGTAAGCTTGCCCCGACCGGCAGTGTATCCGGCGCGCTCAGCGCTGGCGCTGGCTATGGCGCGGCCGGCCCCGTGGGCGCCATTGCTCTTCCGGCGGCCGGTTATCTCGCCAAGAAAATCGGCGATATGTCCACCAAGAGCGCGATCAAGACGCTGGACTCTCTGGTGAGGTCGCGGTCTCCGCTGGCCCAGCAGGTTGCGGCGCAATTGCCGCCTCATGTTGTTGCTCAGTTGCCGACCAAGACACAGCGCCTGTTGCAATCCTTAGCCATCGCTGCGCCGCCACTGCGTCAGCAGATAAGTCAGCCCGTAGGCCAGCCCGTAGCCCAATAGGGCGGGTATCAGCCCGTTCGGCGTCCAATGATAGTGAATATTGGTCGCCATCACCGCGAACATGATCAGACCTTGAAGGCAATACCACCACATGGCCTTAGACCAATCCTATCTTGATGCCATAAAAAACTTCGAGGGATACACCCCGAACGCAAGCTGGGATTACAAGCAATACAGTTCCGGCTACGGCACCAAGGCGCAGGCCGGCGACGAGAATATCCCGGCCGACCAACTGAAGGGCGTTTACGAACAGCGGTTTCAGGATGAAGTAGGCAAGGCCGCCTCTAGTGTCGATGCCTTCGCCCCGAACCTTCCTCCCGGTGTTCGGGCCGCTCTAACATCTCTGACATATAACGCAGGACCTGGCTGGCAGCAATCCGGCCTCGGTCAGGCGGTCAAGTCGGGGGACTACGACGCCGCCAAGAACATCTTTCTCCAGTACAACAAGGCCGGGGGAGAGGTTAACGATGGGCTGGTGGCTCGGCGGCAGAAGGAGGCGGCCTGGTTCGGTGGCCAGCCTCAGGCCGCACAACCACATGGACAACCCCAACCCGCACCAGCGAGTCCCGCAGCCCCGGCAAACGGCCTTCTGGCGCAGGGTACTGGCGGAACGAGTACCCCCACCTCGGGGGGGCTACTTCCCGGCACCTCTGGCGGCCTCATGGCTCCGATCTTCCCGCAGCAGGCGCCCCAACAGGCAGCCCCGGCCGACCCGCCCTATTTCGCTCAGATCCCCGCCGAGCAGGCCATGCAGGCCCCTCCCATCCAGTTCGCCCAAAGGCGTCCCGTCAACCTGACCGCACTGCGCAATAGCTTGCAGCAGCGGGCTCCCTTCTTTGCGAAAGGCTGATCTATGGCTCTGCCGTTCTATCTTTGGTCGAAAACTGCCGCGTCGAATGCTACCGCTGATCCCACGGTCAATTGGGCGGAAGGCCAAAGCCCGTCCAGCGTCAACGACTCCGCACGAGCCATGATGGCATCGACGGCGGCGTATCGGGACGATACGTCGGGCATTCTCCTCACTGCCGGCACTTCAACCGCCTACACGCTGACGACCAACGAGGTATTCGATACACTCGCGCACATGGATGGCAAAGAGCTGTCCTTCACGGTTCACACGACCAATGGTGCAAGTGCTACGCTGAACGTCGATGGCCTCGGCGCCGTTCCTCTCATCATCGATACGTCGAGCGGCACGACGCCAGTTCCGGCGGCGACCATGATTACTGGCGCCGTTCACACTGCTGTCTATTACAACAGCGGCAGCACGTTCCGGCTCAAGGGCTTCTATCCGATCGTCTCGGCCTCGATCCCGTCCAGCGCTGTCACCTATGCCAAGATCCAAAACGTTACGGCTGCGCGCTTGCTCGGCAACCCGACCGGCGGCGCGGCTGCTCCGTCTGAAATCTCACTTGGAACGGGGCTCGCATTCTCCGGGACCGCTCTCAACTCGTCGGCCATCCCGCCGACGACGCAGGTATTCACCAGCGGCACCAGCCAGACCTACACGACGCCCGCAGGGGTGAAATGGTTGGAAGTTACGGTTATTGGCGGCGGCAGTGGTGGTGGTGGTGGTAATAACAACTCAGCCAGCACCGCGGGGAATGCCTCCGCTTTTGGCTCGTTCAATGCCGGCGGCGGCTCCGGAAGCAGCCAAATTGCACCCGGCGCAGGGGGTACAGCGAGCGGTGGCTATTGGAACATGGCCGGGCAGCCGGGCGGCGCACCTTTCGCCTCTAGTTCGGCATCGAATGGCGCAGGAGGCACGGGCGGAAGCTTGGTCGGTGGCGGTGGTGCAGGCTCAACCAGCACGGGCGGCTCGGCTACAGCAAATAGCGGCGCTGGCGGCGGTGGCGGCGGCTCATCCAACGGCACCATTGCTGGCAGCGGCGGCTTTGGCGGGTCGAGCGGCGGCATGGTGAAGGGCATCATCTCCTCTCCATCCGCGACCTACACTTACACGGTGGGTACGGGGGGCGCGGGTGCTGCTGGTGTCGATATCGCCAGCTCAGATGGCGTTGCCGGCGGCGGTGGCGCGGCGGGCATCATTGTCGTGGTTGAGCATTATTGATTATTTGGGCTGTTGACCGCGCAACGCATCCTGCCGGGCGATAGCTTGCTTGGCCATGTACTCAATAGATTTGTCCAAGCTGTCCTTGCGCTGTGCTTCTAGCTTCTGAGCGCATTCTTCATCGCCCTTACACTGCCCCCGGAAAACTTCGAGTGCAGATCCGATGTGATGGCCCGGTTGTCTTGCGAGCATGACAATGCAGGCGAGCACCGCCGCCATTGCTGCGAACCATAGAAGGCGTTCGTTCCCCAGTATCCGCACCACAGACTCTCCCGTGCATGGGCCGGATTGTTACCACCCGCACCCCAACCGGGCAACCCAAGGGTGTTAGTCGTCGGACTTCGGGGCCTCCGGGCGCTTCTGCTCCGAAGGTTCAGGCTTTTCGGGCTGCGCGGGCTTGATGCTGGTCACGACGCCGTTCGCGTCGAACTCGATTCTAACGTGCCGTTCGTCCATTTGGCGTCATTCTCTGCATGACGGCTTGGGGTGCCGGGTGGTTGAAATTCAGCAGCAGAGGTGCTGACCCCCAGTATTCCCGCCACGCCGGGAGCGACCCAGCGTTGCTACTAACGGTTATTTCCGGAGCCACCCGGCATATGCCGGTTACCTCTGCCGCCTTTGAGCCCACCAGCGGATTTCAAGCCACCGGCGGACCGGCTCACCCTACGCTGTCACAATTGACCCGCGCAAGCCCCTGACGGGTGCGCAACCTGTAACCCGCAACCGAGCACCCAGAGATGAAAACCTCCCACAAAGTAGCGGGCGGCAGCGCTGCCGTCATTGCCGCAGCGATCGCCTTTACCCCCGGCTGGGAAGGCATGGACCTGACCGCCAAGCGGGACATGATCGGGACCGGACACCCAATCACGTACTGCATTGGCCAAACTGACGAGTTCGGCAAGGTCAAGGTCGGCCAGAAGTTCACGCCTGCTCAGTGCAACGAGCTGCTGGCCCAGAGCCTGCCGAAATACCTCGCGCCGCTTCAGAAGTGCGTCAAGCGCGAGATTCCGGTCAAGTCGATGGCCGCGCTTCTGGACGCTGCCTACAACGCCGGTTCGGGCGCCGTCTGTGCCTCTCCCATGGTCAAGAAGTTCAATGCTGGCGACCTCACCGGGGCCTGCAACGCCTTCGCGGGCTGGTACGTCCGCTCTGACGGTCAAGTGAGGCGGGGGCTCGTCGCGCGCCGCGGTGGCGATGGCCGCAAGGGTGAAAAGCAACTCTGTCTTGAAGGTGTTGCCGAAGGTCTGCCGAAGCCGAGCCTCCTCGACAAGCTGAAGCTGTTCTTCACGTCAATCTGGAAAGGAATTTTCTGATGTTCGCGATGATCGATATCGTTTGGTTCGTTGCGGGCGGCGCTGCCGTCTGGTTTGGCCGTGAACCCATCACCCGCTGGTATAAAGGCGCGGAAGATTATGCCGGCGCGCTGAAGGACAAGGCCGAGGCCATCCTGAAAGCGGTCAAAAAGTAATGTGGTCCTGGCTGGCCTCGTTCCTGAGCGGGCCTCTGCTCTCCAAGCTCGTGGATGCCTACAAGGCGAAGCTCGATGCCGACAACGCCAGCGATAAGGTCGCGGCCGACCTCGCCGCCAAGGATCTAGAGCTCCAGGCAAAAGAACGCGAGATCAACGCCAAGCAGACACAGGCAGAGGAGGGTCGTTGGTGGACAGCGGCGCCTCGCGCAATCGTTTGCTGGGCGATGGCGATCTACGTGGGGAAGGTTGTCGTTTGGGACACCGTTCTTCACCTCGGGGTCACCTATCCGCTTAAGGGCGTGATGTCTGACGCCTTCAGCACCATCCTATGTTTCTGGTTTGGTTCGCGTTCCCTCGAAAAAATTGCAAGAATTTGGAGATCGAGATGAAATTGCTTGCCGCGGCGGCGGTCGTTCTGTTGCTCGGAGGCTGCGCCACGATGCAGCAACCGAAGTCAGTTGCTCCTAAGGCTGCAAAGGTCGTCAAGCACTCTGAGCCATGTCCGTGCAGCCCGACCGCAAATCAGGTCGTGAAGAAGCGCTGGTTCAGTGGCTGGAAGATCAAACTTCTTCACTGATCAAAGAGAGGCGGCCCAACCTGTCGCGCTAACGACAGGCTGAGCCTGACCGACGTGCGGCGCTAACCGCACACCGGCTGGGATTCCACCTAGCAGGAACTTCTTAATGGAAACTCTAGGGACTGGCTGGTGGCAGACAAGACCGATACGACGATTCTTCTCGATGTTTACGAGCGCCTTGGCGCGATTGAGAACCAACTTAAGAACCTCAACGACGGCCATAAGACGATGGACGAGGACGTTGAGGATTTGAAGCAATTTAAGGGGAGGGTTGCCGCTTACATCTGGCTCGGCGGCTCGATCGCCTCGGGCGTTCTCTTCTTCCTCTGGGAGGGCATCAAGTTCGCCTTTGATCACTGGGTGAAACATTGATCCAGATCATCGCCGTGCTGTGCAGCCTGTCCGTTCCGGCCGACTGCCAAGAGCAAACCGTCACCACGTCGGACTTTGCCGACATCTCCCTAACATCCTGCCTGATGGGCGCTCCGCAGCTTGCGGAGTGGATGAAGGATCATCCAAACCAGAGGCTCGCGCGATGGAAATGCGTACTCGGTACGCCAGCGAAGGGGGCTTGATTGGGAGCCAAACTCCTATTTCTGGATATCGAAACCGCACCCATCCTCATGACGTCTTGGTCGATGAGGAGTCCAGAAGCCTCCGCGGTTTGGGTTGAACGTGACACGTTCATCCTCATGTTCTCATACCGGTGGTCGCACGAAAGGCAGGTCAAGACGGTGTGTCTTCCTGATTTTCCTCGCTACAAGCGCCATAAATACGACGATAAGGATCTTTGCCGCTCTCTTCATTCTCTCCTGGATGAGGCGGACATTGTGTGCGCCCACAACGGCGACGCGTTCGACGTCAAGAAGATCAACAGCCGGCTCATCGTCAACGGCTTCAGACCGCCAAGCCCATACAAGACGATCGACACGCTGAAGATCGCTCGGCGTGTCTTCAAGTTCGACAGCAACAAGCTCGACAATATCGGTCGATACCTCGGGGAAGGGCGCAAAATTCCCAATACGGGAGCAGCGCTCTGGCGCGGCTGTGTCGAGGGCGACGAGGTGTCATGGCGGACGATGCGCCGCTATGGCAAGCAGGACACAGCCCTTCTGGCGAACGCCTATGAACGGCTGAGGTCGTGGGCACCGAACCACCCAAATCTCAATCTCTACAAGGCGTACCAGGATCGCGCTGGCTGCCCTACCTGCGGCAGCGAGCACATCCAGCGCCGAGGCGTGCACGTTAAGCAGAGCAGCAAATATTATCGCTTCCAGTGCCAGGACTGCGGCGGCTGGTTCTCGGGGATGAAGGTGTGAGCAACAAATCAGAATACTACCACGTGACGGACGGAGAATGGATCAGAGTCCCCAAGCGCGGCTACAAAGAGCAATGCTGCGACTGCTCCTTAGTTCATCGCATGAACTTCAAGGTAGACGACAAAGGCCGCATCTTCATCCAGACATTTCGCGACCCGCGCGCGACGGGCGGCGCAAGAACGAGGTTTAGAGAAGAGTGATGGCGCCTTGGTTGATTCTCGTCGTCATGGTAATTTACGCCATGATCGCAATTGATTTGTGGCGCACCGGAAATGCTGCAATGGCAGCGGTTTTCATGGGCTATAGCTTCTCGAATTTGGGCTTGTGGGCAGCTTCACGATGAGGGTCTATCTCGCTGGCAAGATCAGTGGCCGCCCGAACTACTTCGAGGTGTTCGCGCGCGCTGCTGACGACTTGCGCAAGCAGGGTCACCACGTCTTCAACCCGGCAGCCGCGAACCTCGAAGGAACGCCGCTCAACAAGATCATGGCCTACCTGCTGCCGTATCTGTGCCTTGAGGCGGAGGCCATCGCGCTCCTGCCCGGCTGGTGGCGCAGCGGCGGCGCTCGCATTGAATACCTTCTTGCCCGCTATATCGGCCTGAAGATCATCAAACTCTAAACCCACAACCACCTATCACGCTCTCGGCGCTGCGGCGCGCGGGAGCTTTTTGCATTTGGAGATACCATGAGCTTTGGACGGTTGGGGAGCATGGGTAGGGGCACGGGGCACCTCGGCTCCATTGGAAGAAATGGCTCCGTCTACATCCCTCCGGCTCTTGGCTTCGATACCGCATCATGGCCGATCAGTCCGCGCATCTCAGACCCTGGCGGCCTATCCTTGGCAACGGGCGACGCCGGCATTACGCCCGAAGCGCTGTTCGATGGGCAGTCCGCAGCTCGAGCAAATCCGGGTGTCACGTACTTCGTTGGAGCTCCAGGGAGTTCTCCGACGCCTAGCGACAGCAATAACGGGCTGTCCACGGGGGCTCCTCTCGCATCGATCACAAAAGCTATTCAGCTCGCCAATGCGTCCGGCCAGAGCACGGCCAAGGTCAACATCGCATCCGGCGAATACGTCCGCGCGATCGGCCCTGTTGGAACGGTTCCAACCATTGACATCGCCTTCGTCGCGACCGGTGGCCGGGTGACGACTGGCACCTTCGACAGCTTCGGCACCTTCACGCTCGATGGCACCTTCACCAACTGCTATTCGCTCGCGCTGACCAGCATCGACCGGCTTTGCAATCGTCTCGTCCAGACCGGATTCTCCACCTATGGCGTCCAGACCAACAAGGACTTCACGAAACTCGCCGATCCGACGACGCTGAACGCGACGACGCCGACGACGGCGGACCTGTGGGCAACTGACGCGAGCAAGATCTACATCCGCCGGGTTGATGGGGCTGTTCCGACACCGACCAACACCAGGCTCTATCGTTCCGGCGTGACACTGTTCTCGTTCACGACCGCTGTGAACGTCTACCTGGAGAACATAGACGCGGAAGGCGGCAATTCGGCTGCGACGTTCGACTATCGTCTGACTGCATCGTCGGCCCTTAAGCGCGTCTTCGTCGCCAAGAACTGCTCTGCCAAATATGCCGGCGGCGTGGTCAATACTGGCTCTCGCGGCTTCGGCATCGAGAGCATGAAGGGGCTGGCCTATCTCTATGGCTGCGAGGGATCGGCCAATGCGAGCGATGGGATCAATTTCCACGATGCCCAAGCGAACGGGCTTCAGTGGCTGACTGTGAACTGCTCGGGTACGGACAACGGCCGGCTGGCCTCGACCTCGAACAACGGCCACACGGGCCACGAGGGCTGCATCGGGATCGACCTGGCAGGCTACTATCCGAACAATCGGGGCGGCTCGGTTCGCCACGTCAACACCTCGAAATCGCTGTTCGCAGGCACGTACTCCAGTGACCTTGGCGACGGCGTCGGAACTACAGCCTTCCAGACGGACAACACGGCAACCATGTGGTGCGACCGCTGCAAGCCGAACTTCGCTTCTGGCAACCCGGCCTATCTCGACTATAACGCCTCGGCAGGGACCACGATCAACCTGCGCAACCCGCATGCGAACTCAGGAACGCATGGCGGGAGCGGGACGATCGGGAGCTATTGAGCCTGCGTCCTCGCGAACTCCTGCGCCTGCTTCTTGGCGGTCTCCTGGTCGACCTGCTCGGGGCGTAGACGGCGGGATGGGATATCGTCCCAGTAGAACCAGACGCTCGGCTCGCCGTTCGGGAATCGGACTTCAAAGCTACCAGTGTCAGGAATTCCCTCAGGTGTGTGTCTGATTATCCTGATCTTGCCCATCATCTATGCCCCATGGACTAAACTCGCCCTTAAGGGCGCGCGAGGCCCCTTGGTATGCGGCTGCCGCCTCTTCTTTGGTAGCATATGAGCCTAGCCTGATGGTGCGTCCATTGTGGCCAATCGCCGATCTGTACCGACCATTTCTTTTATCCAAAGAGGCGCCCATCACGCCAAGGCGAGCCGCCATTCTATTGGCGTTATTCTGGGCTGGCGTGCAGTTGCGGATGTTGCTTCGTCGGTTGTTCAGTCCGTTTCCATCTTTATGATCCACGAATTTATCATCAGGTGTTCCGAGCAAACAACGATGCATCGTCGTGAAATCGCCGTTGATTGTATACCCGGCGATCGCATAGGAGTGGCCGTGCTTGCCGGCCAGCAAGCGCCACCTACGCCCCTCTACCAAGGGTATGTCAGCGATATCGATGGCAGCCTCAACCCCCTCCCTTAGATAAACGTATGCAACATCGCCGTCGATTCTGATCGGCGATGGATATCCATTCTTTAGGCGCGGTGGCAGAAGTTCGCGCTTTTCTTTCCGCGTCAGCTCAGTCGAGCAACGCTTTGAGCACGTCCGTTGCTTTGTGATCCGGAATTTGAAAGGACCACCACAAAAGAGGCACGTGCCCACAGTTCCAATGATACTCATTCGTCCGTCTCTTTCAATTCCTCAGGGGGAACGGGGAGGTGGGCCAGTAACGACCACGATCTCGACAGGTTCGAACGGGCGAGGTGGCGTGATTCCAGCCGCATTACACGCGCCGATGACGCAAGCCTCGGGGCCATGGCCCTCGGCTTCCATCTCAACCATCTCGCGTCGCAAGATGGCAAATTGCTCCGAAGATATACGGCGCTCAACCATGGCCTTTCCCTCCTTGCCCAGCGATGGCCTCCAAGAGGAGGCTCCCACGCATATCTCGCGCAAACTCACGATCGATATCGCCTTTCAAGCGTTCGCTGATGATCCGGAAACATTCGGACCAATCCGCCATAGTCGGGTTCTTGATCACGACGTCGCGGCCATCCCGGTCCCGGTAAAGAAGAATGCTCACTTCAATGCTCCTTGCCCAGCATCGCTAGGCCGTTATGAACGGCCGGAACCCCTTCAAGAACTCAGGGTCTTTTGCCAAGGAACTGGCAACTTCCGGCGCGATGCGCCTTGCGATGCATCCCCACATCTTTTCCATGTCTTCGTCTGACGGGTTCTTTATGATCACGTCTGCGCCGTCATCGTCCTTGTAGGCGATCATAGCCATGGGAGTTCTCCGTGTTCGCTTATAAGTGCCACCAGCCCCAGCTTCGATAAATGAGGCCGGCGCCGTAGGCAAAGAATACCATGCTGATTCCGGAGATGATCGTTCCGCACATCATCTTCAGGACCATTATGTCGTGTTCGCTCATGGACCGGCTCCGTGACTGCTCAGCACCAATTATGCCACCCGGCGCCATCCGTCGCGCCGCAACTCAATGATACCGTGCCCCCAATCGTCCGCGCGATCTGGAAACGTGGGTGGGTTGAACCACTCTAGTGGTCCGCCGGAACGGAAGCATTTGCTCCAGTTGTCGTCCTGATAGCCATCAACGCGCTCGCCGGTGAGCAGGTTTTCTAGCTCGGGCTTAATTTCGGAGACGGCAACCAGGCGCTGCTCCTCCATTCTTCCACGCATCGGATTCAGGACCAGACCAAAGCAGGACGCAACTTCAGGAGCGAGGTCGTCAAGCGGGCTACCAAAGCCGCGAGCGAAATAGATCATTTTCCTATCCTCAATGTTCGGTCAGAAGTTATTACGCGCCACGCCAAAAGAAGATCAGGACCGGCAGCACAAAGAACAAGAACCATGTGATCCCGGCCGCAATCTCTCGCTCTATCCCCGTCATGTCGTCCTCACTTGCCATTCGAATGCTCTGAAGCCCACTCGCGGCAAGCTGGATCGCCCGCGCGAACATCGGTCCCACCGCCGCCAGTCCAGTGCGCTCGCATTAGACCGCACTTCAAGTAGACCTTGGACATTTGCTTGCGGACCAGATGCTTGCAGGTTTTGCAGGTCTCGCCCTGCGGCCCCGTACCAGGGCGCCAAGCGTGGCCGGTCTTCTTCACCTTCGGCTTCGTATTCAGCCGGCGGCGCTCCGCTGGCGTCAGCGCTCGGTCGAGCTGAAATAGATCGTCCATTATGCGCTCCCTTGGTTGCCTTGCCGAAGTGTGTACGTCTCGCCGAGCAGGCGCGAGAAGTGCTCCGTATCGCAGCTATTGCAGTCCTCGTAGTAGTAATGGCCGTGAGGGCATTTGGTCTGTGGGCCTTGTGCCCGGTAGCTGCGCGGGTGGGGGTAGTTGCCATCCAGAAAGTCTTGGATGCCCTTGCGGAGCCTCAGCACCTCCCTGACCAACCCGGCCGTAGTTTCGATATCGACCGGAACCACACCGTCCGGTCTCACCAGTTCTGCAATGTCAAACTGCCGCTTCATGACTTCCCCCGCCTCACCGAGTAACCCCTATTGCTTCGGCCTGCGCTTGCCGCGGATAGCGCTTGCCGCCGCTTCTTGCAGGTTCTCGTAGGCCATCTCCAGCGCTTCGATATAATCCAGTCCGAAGCCGCGTTCGCTATTGCGACGAAGCTGGCTCGTCTTCTGGGACCCCTTGGCGATGCGTTTCAGGCGGTCGTAATAGATCTGTTCGTTGCTCATTTTCCCGAGCCCTTATGTTGCAGCACCAGTAAGTTCCATCAGCCTCGCACCATAGTCTGAGGCACCTGCACCGAACGCCTTTTGGCAGTTGTTGATAATGTTCTGGAGGCATACTCATTCTCCTCTAAGTGCACCTTCAGCCTCTTGCGCCATCTCATGGGCTAAGGTCATGTCGCATGTGGCCGGGCACTTGTTGGCGATATTGCGCAGTGCGGCTTCGTATTTTGTGACTTTATCAAACTGCCTCTCGATCTCGTCGGCAGCCTCAAACATGATCTGAGGGGCTTCTCCACGACGGAAGTTCCGCAGTCGTTCAACGATGTCGCTCATGGGTTCAGCACTCTCCTCGTCAGATCGGGTCGGCCGGATGAAAGCCACTCGGCGCGTACTGCCAAGCGTAGACGCATTCGCAGCCCCGCCAATCGACCGTCCAGCGCCAGTGATATCGGCGCCATGTTGGCCGCCAAAACAGCCACCAAGGCGTGCGCTGCCAATCGCTAAACTCTAGTTCAGTCTTTCCGTCGATCATCATCATCGTTCCCCTTGCCAGAGCGCCGTACCCCTAGATCCTGCGGATACTGCCATTCGGCATGATCTCGATCGGGATATCGTCCACGCTATTGATCAGGTGTTCGAGTTCCTCCAAGGTCGGAAGCGGCTTGTGAGGATCGGCACCGCCGGCCTCCAGCCACCCATGCAGGAATGCCGCCCACAGCGATCCCTCGACGGCTTGTATCTTCATTTCTTTGGTCCACGGGTTTGAGCCGTTGGCTCGGATGCGCTCCAGCTCGGCCGGGTCGTCGTCGGGAATAAATCGCGTGGCCCAACTACGGCTGTTCCTGTATTCCTCAGATAGTTTGTACATCTCCCAGGTCTGCATGATCGCGGAATCCTTGGGGCATGGTGCAGATGCGTTCATTTCATTCTCCTATTTGTGTCAGGCAGTGACCCCGCCTCACCGCCGAACCCTATGCCGACTTGAATCGATGTCGGAGCGATTCCGGGATAACGCCGGTGGTGAGCATGGCGTCATAATCCTTGGCTTCGGCGCACAGCGCCCTAATGGCCCTGGCGTTAGCCGCATCTGCGTCCCAAGCAGCAACCGCCGCCATATCCCCGTGATTGCCGCAGTCGCAGCGCTCACAATCGCAAGGCCGAGGCCCCTTCGGTTCCACGACCTTGGCGCATTCTTCGATGATCTCTTCACGCATCGTCAGATCCTCCATCTCGATCTCTTGAAGTTCGACCTCGACTTCGCCGGTCCCGCCGCAGGCGTGGCACTCGAAAACCTGCTCACGGATTCGGCCACTGAACGGGCTCATGCTGACGGGCTCCGTAAAGCCGCCGTCGCCGCCACAGGCTTCGCAGGGGATGATGCGGGTCTCGTTCATTTTACGTCCTCAGGATTAAGCTTGAGCTTGATGCAAAGGCGTAGAAGCTTGGCGACGGGCTCTGGAGGCCCCTTAGCGGCGTAGTTCTGGCTGGTGCGGAGAGAGACACCTAGCCAATTCCCGGCACGCTCCTGAGACAGCCCCAGCGCCTTGATGGCAGCTTTGTATTGGGCTGGGGTCATCAAAGAACCCGGATGCCGCGGCTACGGCAGAACTCGCGAGCCTCGGCTTCATCGAAGCAAGCCCGCTCGCCAACCAGGAACGAGCCGACGTTCATATAGCGAAGGAAAACCGAACCGTTCGAGCGGATGGTCATCTGGGCGGTTCCGAGGGTCAGCTTGGTCATTTACGTTCTCCGTGGTTGATGGAGATTACTATACGCATAATTTGCGTATACGCAACTATTTCGTAATCACGTATTGTTACAGGGTGGGGTCTCGCACTCTCCTCGTCAGGGCGTGGAACGGCGATACGGCATCTTGCTTTGCGTCTGCCAGCACAGCCGGAAGCTCAGCAGACACAGATCCCAGCGGCGCCTACTAGAGTGGAAGAAGTACCAAACCCACGGCTCGTCAGGCTTCCTCGTGCCGAATGACAAAATCCACGACCAGGTGATGGAGTTGGGGTCGTGGTACGACGCCAGATTCCGCCAATGCTTGTCGTTTGTCCGCTGAAAAAATCTAAGGCCCTGCATGGCATCCTCGCTCCTCACATCCCACCAAGACGTGCGGCCTCGCGCTCCATGAAGTAGGGCAGCGCTTGGCGGCGATCGGTAGCCCAACTCGGGCGAACATAGGTCTCGGCGTTGTCGCCCATCTCAATCAGGTTGGAGAGGGCGCGGCCTTTGGGGCTCTCGGCTCCTTCGATCTCGCGCCGCTTGATCATCGAGGCGCGGAGAACGGGCCAAGAACGTGGCTGTGTCAGTTTTGGGTCAACCGGCGTGCATGTTCCCGAGTCGTTCATGCCTTCCGGTGCACCTTCGGTTACTTCGGTCATGTCTTAGTCCTTTGATTTGAAGAGGAATTTTGCGTCGTCAGTTCCGGAGTATCTTCCTGGAGCAGGAGAAGCCCTATCTCAGGAAGCCTTTGCAGCGTCTTTGTTTTTCGCCTCGTCGTTGAGGATGTGTGTCAGTTCAGTGCCAATGAGCAACTCTGTCAGCCGCGGGTTCTTCGTGGCGTGCCCATAGGTCTGTAGAACCTGTGCGGGGCTCGCCCAGCCGCCCAACCAAGCGACGGTCACAACGTCCACCCCGCGCCGGAGAAGCCCTGTAGCGAAGCCGTGGCGGCAGGAATGCATGGTCAGCGGCTTGATGCCGGCGCGGCCGATGGCGCCCTGCCAAGCGTTCCAGGCGTCGGGCCTGCGCTGGTAGACAAACACGCCCCGCTTGGGGACCTTCGGCAGATTGGCGAGCGCGACGACAAGCGGCATCGGAAGGTGAGAGACCCGCTCCGCACTGGTCTTGGTCTGGCGAATCCGGACCGTTCGGTCGGTCAGGTCGATGTCGGACCACTGCACAGCAATTGCCTCGCTAGGTCGCGCGCCGGTCAGGTACATGAACAGGGCCATGGCGCCGAGGTGAGGGGACGCCTCTTTCCGGAATTCCTCGATCCATTCGAGTGTGACCGGCTCTTTGATTTTCGTCTCTTCCTTGTACCACGTCACCTTGATCGGCGAGCAGAGTTTCGCCTTGGCTGCGTGATTAATCACAGCCTGCGTCGGCACGATCACGGCGCGGTTGAGGCTCGCTCCGCTGTAGTCCGGATACAGCTTCTTCGCCATCATCTGGATCGAGCCTTCGGACAAGTCCTTGACCAGGGTGTTACCGAGAAACTTCGCAATCGGATCGAGGAAGCGGTCTGCCTTGCCGGCGGCGCGATAAAGCTCGCAGGCATGGGCGAATGTCAGGATCGCTGCTGGTCCATCGAAATGACCTTTCCAGTATCCGGCTTCAAGCTCCGCAATCTGACGCGCTGCGATGTCTTGGTTCGTGGTTTGGCACGAACCCCGAAGACGCTTGCGCTTGCCAGCTGGGCCAACTGTTCCGCGATAATGGTAGATCCCGTTGCGCCGATAGAGTTTAAGCGGCATCGTTCCCCCTCACGAATGGATGATTTGATCCGGCCGATATCGGCTTGGTCGAAACGCTTGTTCCGACCGATCGGAACGTAAAACGGAATTCCTGCGCTATCCACTGGGTTTTGGGCAAGCCAATACTGAAACCAGCGCTTTGACACACCCAGCTCGGCCGCCGCCTGAGCCAGTGTGAGCAGACGATTCATGACTGACTTGCCCCTTTCGTTTCAGGTGCTTCGTGGTGAGCCGGAGGGGGCGCCGGGCGGCATGTGCAACAACCGTCATTCTCGACGACAGCCCAGCCAGTCCTCGCCCACGGGCATCGCTCGACTCTTTGGTCGCCTACAGGCTCACAAATCGGCGCGGTTGCGATTTGCCGCATCGTCTCGCTGACAAGATCACTCACGCGCTCCTCCCACAGGAGGGCGACTGCCGGGCTTCGACCGCCGCAGCGCCTTCAGCTTGCGCTCGCCCCAAATCTTGCGCGGATTGCCGTTCCAGGAGACCATGGCGCTTCGCGTCTCCTGATCGACCTCGTACACGACGACGCGCCACGTCCCCATGCGCGTCATCTTGGTGTTGCCCATCTTCTCGCGATGGCAATCCCAAAGCACGTCACCAGGCTTGATGGTCGAAAAAGCCACCATCTCACGCTCCTTTCACAGCAACATTGATAGCCGCCGCAATCGCGCCTTTCACCGCCTCATATCTGGCGCGCTCGACATCATCCAAATCGCCTTCCCAAGGAAGGCAGATGTTGAATCCTTCATCGTTCAGCACCTTGACAGCGGCCTCGATCTGCTTGCGGGTTGGCCTAATCATGGATGGTGTCCTGGGGAGTGTGCGGATGCATGGCCTCAATCAACTTCTCGGCCGCTTCAAATTCCATCCGCCTATATTCGACTGGACCCGGAGGGGATCGCTGCATGCCGGCCTGCTCAAGTCTCGCAGCTTCGCCGCTGAAGATGCGCCGGACTCGGTTGACAGGCGTGTCGGCCTGCATTGCGTCCACCACTTCACGATCAGTAAGTTTGCGCCAATCAGTCATGCCTCATCCCTCATTTTTTCGTATTCGTGGTCGGGATCGCGCCATCCAGTACCGCACTCCCCGCTGCACTTGTTCGGCTGCCATCCACCACGACACTCCCACGGAGCCGCACCGCAAAACTCGCAGCGGTCATCGTCCGGATTATGCGTTTTCCAATCGTCGTAGCTCATGGGGCAGCTCCGTTCTGCGAAGACAGCGCGGCGCTACCAAAAATAGGCTTCCCGTCGATCTTTGCTCCAGGCCACTTTTGCCGAGCCCGGTGCACCGCCGCTATCCGGGACTCGCCCTGCTTCAATGTGAAAAACTCGTCAGGCGAAAGTCCCATTTGCTCGAATTCGAGTGGCGGAATATCCCACGCATCGCGGTAGAGATCGGCCTGCCAGAAGCCCTTCGGGTGCTTCGAGATGATAACAAGATCAGTCATTTTGAGTATCCGCTAAAAGATGGCGCGCTGCATTCACCAGCAGATCAACTGCGCCACGCTGGCTTTCCGACAACTCGTAGTCGCCGAAGTATTTGTACTCGGTCTCGCGAATTGCCGCCGCGATTCCATCAGAGGAGGGCCTCTCAATCGCTCCGCTCTTGAGTGCGGACTGATACTTTTGAAACAGATGCTCTCGCTTTTCTGCTTCTTCAAAGGCCACTTGGCGCCATGGTTTGCCGTCAGGAGCATAAACCAGGTCAGGGTCGCTCTCGACCGCCCTGGACATGAACGGCATGGCAATTCTTATTTCAGAGAATTGCGGGCCAAGGCGGGTCGCGACGAAGGAACCCCACTGATCAGCGCACGCCTCAGCATGGCCGGGATAGGTCTCCGCGCGCAGCATGGCGCGGTCCTCAGACGGCGGCAGTTTGTTTTGCCCGCCATCTGTCTGATTGCCCCAGCGCGGGCGGCCATTGACCAAGCGCGGTTCTACCCGCTTGGTTGGCACCAGCTTCGGCAAGCCGCCCTCCAGCCACCAGCAGGTGCCCTTGCTGGCGTCGTCGCCGAACATATAGGGCTGTACCGTCTGATCCGCCTTGCGCCAGCGGGACGAGAGAATGCCAACAGGGTTTTCGATGGCCTTATATGGGATCGGCGCGTCGCGGAGCTTGAAGACGAACTCAATCGCCTGCTCTCGCGCTTCTCGCCTGGCTGCACCAACCAATGTGTCTGGCTTGACCTTTTGGTGATAGCCGACGCCGGGATAGCGCTCGAAGTCCGGATCGTTGTAGGCCCATTCCGCCGAGCACGTCAGGTAGGTACAGTCGGGATGGAAGATGCCAAGATCCCAGCCGTCACCTAAAACCGACAGAACGTCGCATTGAAGATGGAAGAGGCTGTTGTCGCGAGCTGGAGCCAGATCGCAGGACCAAGCATCCCATCCCCGGCGCCGGAAGGCTTCCCGCATATGACCGAATTGTTCGCAGCCGATAAGGACGCGCATTAGTGCCCACCTGAAAGACGGATGAAAATTCCGATGACGAAGTAGAGGATTGCGAGGCGCCAAAGCCAGATCATGATGAGGGGCCCTGCCGGTCAACCATAACCAGTCCAGGATGCGTGGACTGAGCCCGCTCCAGAACGGTATGGTCACAGCCACCCATCCCGCGGAAGCCTTCCCGCACACACAACGGGCATGGGAAGAACGGATATCCGGGAAGCGCTTTAAATAGCTGGCGAGCTGATGTTTCAGCCATGACCACCTCCCGACACTGGGCGCGAGAGTGGTGATAGGACGGCATCGGCCGCAGCCAGATATTCGGCCTTATGCGTCTCATCAGCCCAGCCGATGTGATGAACCGGGGCGAACCGCTCCCAAAGAATGCGCGCAATTTCCTCCCGGTTCGGGAGTGTCTGCGGTTCAGTGGCGGTGAGCGGCATCGCGCCGAACAGGTAGCAATTCCATGCCGTGTTGGCCTTCGTGAAAGCCTCGCGCGCCTCCGCCTCATTGTCGAAAACCGCGATGCCTCGATCGGCGTCCTCGAAATACAGCAGGAACTTGCGGGCCGAGTGCTTGCCGTTGTCCATCGGCTGGCACCACGCTTCGCCAGTCGCGGCAGAGGAGGGCGAGATCCCAGCCGTCATGTTGTCGATCTGCGTCAGAACGCCGATCAGATCTGGTAGCGGCTTCCATTCCGGAGCGCCCGCCTTCCAGTGCTTGTCCCAAAGGGTAGTCGCGAGCCGCTGAGCGTAGCCGAGTGCGCCTTCTTCCTCGACCGGAGCGGCCGGCGGCTGGGCGGCGAGGGCTTCCCGCACGCGCCCGATCGCCTCCGTCGTCTCCTGATCCACGGAGCGGATGGTGGGCAGAAGCGCTTCTACGGCCGTGCGCAGGGGCTCCGCTGCACCTTGGGCAGCATCGGGAATGCGGTCAGATTCCCAGTCACATTGATCGCAAGCTGCGCCATCAGATAAGGCAACGATAGATCCTCCACATTTAGAACATCTCGTCATTGTCGCCTCCGTGCAGCTTGGCTTCCAATTCTTCGACGCGGCCACGCAAGGAGTCGCGGCTGGCCACAACATTCAGGTTTTCGACAAACAGTTCGCTGTAGGTCTCGCGAAGTTTTGCTAGGGCGTTTATCTCGGCCTTGAGCACCTTCAGGGTCACGGCGGGGATGGGCCTTCGAATGTCAGTATCGCCGCGCTCGTATCGCTCTGCGTTCTTGATGTAGAGGTCCAGCTCCTCAACGAGGCCGCTTTTGTCGGCATACTCAGTGGCAGCGGAGGATCGCGGCGGCAGGTGCGCACAGATGCAGGCGCCATCTTCCAACCCGCACAGCCTGCACTTCGGCGTCAGTTCTTCAGTCATGACCACACCATCACGAAAACGGTTGGAGGAACGATCCAGGCTGATAGCCATGCGGACCAGATGCAGACGACGGAGAAGGTATCGGGACAGGTCATCGCGGCCCCGCCATCACGCCCAGGCCGTACAAAGCGGCCCCGATGATGAGTATCGTGATCAGGTATGGGATGGCGCGGATCATGGGGTGCTCACCTCGGAGAGGAGAGGGTGACGCCGGGGTTCAGCGCTGTGGCCAGCGCCAGTAGAACTGCGGGCGCACCTCTTCAATCAGCCGCTTGTCTACCATTGCATTCCAGACGCGCTCCACGTCCGCGCGCGGCAAGGCATCTGCGGCCTTCCGGATCTTGTCATAGTGGGCCGAGCCCCGCTGCCAGACGCTGTGATCGTCGCTGTAGCTATAGGTCAGATCGTGGCGGTTAACTTCCCGTTCGAATTCTTCGATGGTCATCTCAAAATCTCCTATTTTTGAAGGGGGTTCATGCTCAGTGAGGCGATGAGAGTGGGGATGAGTGTCGAGCGATCGCCCGTCGCAGGCGATATAGGACGACGTGCCAACTAAACTGGTGGTGATAGTCCACATGCTTGATGGGTTCGCTCATGCTTCATCTCGCATCTTTTCGTATTCGTGGTCCGGATCGCGCCAGCCCTTGCCACACTCGCCAGTGCAGTTGTTCGGCTGCCAGCCTCCGCGACATTCCCACGGAGCCGCACCGCAGAATTCGCAGCGGTCGTCGTCCGGGTTGTGCGTTTTCCAATCGTCGTAGCTCATGGGCATCCCCATTGTCGTAGCGGCAGTGATTACGTCCTCACGACCTGAACAGCCGCAGCAGCGCGCGATAGGCGACGCCAGACACAAGCAGCAGGAAGACGATCCCGAACACGATGGCGGCGATGGCGGTCATCGGCGCACCTGGTAGCTGATCACTTCATGAGCGAGCTCGTGGTCGCCACTCGCCGCGTGCAGGCTGAGCGCCAGAACCCATGGATTGATCCCGAGGTTCGTCCAAAAATTCTTCTCATTGCCCCGGTGCTGGACGTCATGGCAGCGCCCGCATAGCGGCAGCGTCCATCTGTCGTCCGGCTTCATCTGCATGCCCGAGGTCGTCTTGCCGTACATCCGATTGTCCGAGCGGAGATGTGCCGCCTGGGTCTCGATATCGTTACCGCAAGATACGCATGGCAATTGACGGATGAACTCGAGGTGAGCGTCGTTGTGGGCGCGGGGCATGCGCTGTCTCATAGACGCGCCTCCGTCCGCTTTGTCGCCTCGTGCGACTGCCACTCGGAGAACTTCATGCGCAGATACTCCATCTGCACCTTGAGGCGGTTCGCGGCGCGCCTGGCGTTGACGATGGACTCGACGTGCCGCTTCCACTCGGGAGAAGCCTTGACCAGCGCCTCAGCCTTGTTGACGGCCATCTCCCCAAGGCCGAGCATGCGCTCAGCCATTACGGCGGACTTGGTGTCCTCAAGGATTGTTGCGGCAGCATCTGCATCGACCCATTGCTTGGCGACGATGCGGAATTGCTCAGACCATGGTAGGTTGTCGGTCATGCTTCCCCCGAAGCGTGAAGTCAGCGAAACTCAGGAGCGAACGGGATTTGGTCGTCGTCCATGTCGCTGTTGCGAGGGCGCCCCGTCGAGATCGGATCAGGCTTCGATGAACGGCCCGAGCCGCCGACAAATTGGTCCTTCGGCGCCAATTCCTTCGGCTTGAAGGCGAAGGAGAAGAACTTGCCTTTCTGGCCGTCCTTGACCCAGGCCGAGATCCAATACTCGCGCCCGTCGATCATGCCGTTGCCCGTGTAGTCGGGATGGTTGTCCTTCTCCTTGCGGTCGTTCTTGAAGAGGACGCCGGAATTGTCTCGTTGTTCAAAGGCCAAGTTTCTCTCCTATCCAGCCATGCGCATGTCGTCGCCAGCTTCTTGCGTGCGCAGTGCTGCAAGGTGCTCCTTGCAAACACCGCGAAACATTTCCTGCCAATCGGGCTTGAAGTCCGCGACCCTCGCGATGGTCTTCTCGTCCTTCATCCAGGCCAGAAACTTCTTGGCGTCACCAAAGGCATGTGCCTCTTTCTGGATCGCCGCGAAAAGCGGGCGCTGGTCGGCAACGCGAAGCTTTTGCGAAGGCTCGCCATGCGGGATGTTGTCAACGATCTCGCCATGGTCGTCGTATTCCGCCGTCGGCAGAATGTCCGACGCGCGCGTGACGTGCGGGTTGGCCCGCTTGAAGTCCTCGGCCTCGTCCTCGGAATAGAGGTCTCCATGAGCAGACAGAAGCTTCAGGATCACGCGATCCTTGGCGCGCTTCTCCGTCATCGCGGCAAAATACTGGTTCTTGTTGTTGCCTGGGCTAGCCTCGCCGAACGTCCATTCCTCGCGGTCGCCCATCTTGCCGAACACACAGACGACCATACTCCTTTCGGCGAGGTCGCAGCCAATCACGGCGGGCCGCTCGAAGCTGATCCTTTGGGTGACGGCGATCCGCTCCAGCGCCTTGTGCTTGACGGCGTAAGCCTTCCCGCCAGGAACAGGCCAAACCTCGTCGGCGCCGACGCCGTACTTCTCCATGAACTCGGAGATTTCCTTGGGGAGACGATTAGCCATTTCGCACCACACTCAGTTGGCCCAGCGGGCGCTTCGGGACTTCCAGCGCGACGATCAGCCGGCGGATCTGATCGATGTCCTCGCCCTCGAAGACCGAGAGCATTAGCTTGGCGCGGAGAAGGATTTGGGCGATCCCGCGCGCTTCCCTCTGGATGAGGGGCTTCTGCTCCGGATCGAGCGCGAGCATTGCAAGGTCGGTCATGTCTTCGGCGAGGCGGTGAACGCGTTCCTCGACGAGCTGCTGGGGGGTGCCGGGCTCAACCATCTCATGGGCGATGGCCTGCAACTGAAGGTCAAAGTCAGACATGAAGCTCATATCGAAACTCCAATGAAAAAGCCGATGGCGTAGAGGCCGATGCAGCAGAGGATGAGTTCGGCGCGGTTTTCCATCACGCCACCTCCTCAAGCCTGAAGCAGTTGGCGAACGCCTCGCCCTTGAATGAGGCGACGGTGTCACGCTGGGAACGGGTCAGCTCCTTGTCGTCCTGCGCCCAGCGCTCGAAGATGAGCGAGACAAGCTCGAGCGTGGCGTCGCGGGACGTGCCGTTGGCGAGGTCAAAGGCAATGACTTGATGAAGCTGCTCGATGTCTTCCGAGATATGGGCGGTCACGTCAGCGCGGTTCATCATGGTGTCCTCGACGTAGGACACGTTCCCGCGGCGGGTGCCGCGAACCACGATGAACTGCTCGGCGGACTTGAGCGGTGGGACGATGCTGACTTCGCGAAGGTTGGAAGGCGGCAGATGCTGGTTCATGGCTCGGTCTCCCCTGATCTGATGGGCCAAGTCATAGCATTACTGAAATTACAGTGCAACTGAAATTCGGAGCATTACTGAAATTAATTTTGGGCAAAGAAAAACCCGCCGGAATCAGCGGGTTGGTCTTACTTTGAGCGCTTGGCCGGCCCTTAGTCGTCTGTCCCTGTCTTGCCTACCATCCCCTTGGCGACCTCCAGAAGGGCGGTCCGCTGGCCCGGCTTGGCCCGCTCCCACAGTGACCAGATCGCATTGTCGTCGGTCGGGTCCACTTCCAAGATCTGGCCTGGAGTGCAGTGTAAAAGCTCCGCGAGCTTCGCCAGCCCTTCGTCGCTGTACCCCTGCTCCCCTCGCTCAAGCTGGGACACATTGCTCACTGACCAGCCCATGTACTCGGCGACCTGTTCCTGGGTCATCCCCCGGTACTTACGCCACTGCCGCAGGAAAATCCGGCGCCGCTGTTTGAAGCGGGTCTGGACCTGCTGGGGGTTCATCGGTCTTCTAGCCATACTGAAAGTCTAGCTGCACTGCGAAATGACGGAATAAAGCAATACTGAAGAAAACGCTTGCGGCGCTTTTTCAGTAATGCTATGGGTTCACTATGCAGCTTTCAGATTGGCTTTCTCAACACGGCATCAAGCGCAAGGATTTTGCGGCGCGGATTGGCGTCTCACCGCAAACCATCACGGGTTGGTGCAAGGGAACTTTCTGGATCAAGCATGACCAGGCGAAGGCCGTCCTCAAGGAAACCGGAGGCGCTGTAACGCCGACCGACTTCCTGAAGATGGATGAGGCGACTCAATGACCGGTCCGGCGCCGCTCCGTAACTGCGGACATCCTGATCGCCTCGACAGCGAGCGCTTCGCACTGTTGCGAGAGTTCGATGAGGTCCGCAGGCGAGCACACGACCGTGTAGAGCCAATTGAGTTGGCCGAATCGCTTGGCGCCGAAGACGAGGCGAACATCGTGCCCGTTGCCTTCGATCTCGCCGCTCATCTCGCTTACTTTGTACTCCGGCAGCCCAAAAGTGTCCGGAGCTATGGCAACTTCCGGAAAGTTCGGCATTCCCATGATCGCAGCCCCCGCTTATTGGCGCAAATCGCGCGCGGGATGAATCTGCAATGCGCACTTGTGAACACGCAAGTGAAATCGTCGTCAACTCGTAAACCTACAGGCTTTCGCGCGTCAGTTGAGCGCAATTCTACGCAATTAGTAGCTGTTCCCTGTGTAGGAACAGAGTGCAGCACATTGCATGGATTAGCTCCCTGCATTTCAGGCGTTTCACTTCAATTCGGAGTGCTCGCATGACGAAAAATTTAGAATTGAGCCGCCGCCCTGCGCTCGACGGGGGAATCAACACGCAGGGCGGCTCTCACAGCGCGGGAACGCAATACAATCCGCACGCTAAAACCTCTTCTTCGCCGGCCATCTCCTCCCTTGGCCTGGCAAACTTGGCGCCATTAACGGCGTCCTTTTATTCCAGCGCTGTAGCGCCGTTCAAATTCGGCAAGCTCGCGCAAACGTTGATCGATGTACTCGCGTCGATCGTTGTTTTTCTTTTCCTCATCATGGTTGCGCTCAGTTTGCCGCTGAGCCTCTTCCTGATGGTCCTCGGAGTTATCTAGGTATCGAACTACGTTGGCGGTTGCCGCTGCCAGCGTAATGAAGCTGAACTCTTCGTTGTCGTTGTCGAATGTCGCGTTGCTCATGGCCCAGAATGAACCATGAGGAGTATCCGGAATGCCGGAAAAGAAGGTCGTAGAAATGGAACAAGCGATCAATTGGCCGGACGAGATCGGCATAATCGCCGGTCCTTTCGGGGGGAACCGCAAGAGCTGGTTGGCGCGTGCTGCTCGAGTTGCTGGCGTGACTTATCGCCAGATCAAGGCGTTGTACTACGGCGAGCACGATGACCCGCGCCATTCGGTTGGAACGAAGCTCCTGGCGGCGGCTCAGGAAGCTAGAATTCAAAGGGCGAAATGCGATGCGCTTAATGTTGCGGAATTTTTTAGTCGGCACGCTCAAGCGCTTGCCAGCAGCAATCCGGATCTGGATCGGGAGCGCATTGATGAGTTCGTCGCTGCGGCGCGCGCGATTGGCGGCCGAGATCGCGCCGGAGATCATGCCGACAAAGGACTAGCCGGGCCATTTCTCGGCAAAGATCCGTAGGAAGTGAAGTAGCCCGCCGCATCACGGCATCGGGCATAGAAGGAAGGCAGGGGAATGACACTCGCAGAACAATTGCATGCCGAGCGCAAGGCCCGGCTGGTGCGCCTTGGCGCTGTGCCGACCAAGGCCGTCGTTTCTCATCTGACAGAGGCGGATATCATCCCGCTGAAGGTCAAGCCCGCGGCCATTGATGTGCCGTCGGCGGAATCCTTCTGGCCGTCGCTTTGGTGCTGGGACCTGGTGACGATGCCTCAGAGGCTCCCGTCCTTCTGCAAGACGATCCAGTCCGTCGTCGCGGCGGAATTCAACATCTCCGTTCTCGACATGCGGTCTACGCGCCGGACGAACAATGTCACGGTCCCCCGCTGGGTCGCGATGTACCTCTGCCAGCAACTACTGGAGTGGTCGCTGCCTCAGATCGGCAGACACTTCGGCGGCAAGGATCATACGACGGTGCTGCACGGCCTCAAGCGCGTCGAGGCAATGATGGAGATGGATTTCGACTTCCGCAACAGGGTCAATTCACTGATGGTGAGGTTCGCATGACGCCGATCCATGAGATCGTCTCACGCATGAGGCGGCTTCCGCTGCATCACCGCATTGCCCATCTGCGTGCGTTGGTCGCGGCCGAGAAGCCGCATTCGGTCCGGCGCAACGAACTCCAGTCCTTGCTGGAGGGCGCGATCCTGAAACAACTCCGCAAGGAGAACCGCGCGGCATGAACGTGGTTCTCACACTTCCATTCCCGGTGAGCGTCAATGCGATGTTCGCCGACGGCAAAACGCGCCGTCACAAGTCGCAGCGATACTGCGATTGGCTTGTGGAAGCTGGGTATGCGCTCAAATTGCAGAAGCCAGCGCAGATCAAGGGGCAGTATCATATCACTTACGCTTTCCAGGAAGGCCAAGACAGGCGCGAGCGCGACGCCTTCAACCTGGAGAAGGGCTGCACCGATCTCCTCGTCAAGCACGGCGTCGTCGAGGGCGACAGCAACAAGTACCTGCGTAAAGGGTCCGTCGAATGGGACCGCTCAGTAATCGGCGTGCGTATCACAATCACACCGCTAGAGCAGGGGAATGCATCACATGGAAGCCGGCCATAACAGCCAGGGGCAACTCAAGGCGCTCGTAGAGCGCATCAATCGCCTGATGGACGATCGCGACGAGGTGTCGAGCGATATTCGAGATGTATTCGCTGAGGCGAAGTCGGCCGGGTACGATTTGCCGGCGCTGCGAGCTATCATTCGCTCTCTACGCGAAGATGCCGATAAGCGCCGCAACAGAGAGGCGATGATCGATCTCTATAGCAACGAGCTGGGGATCGGGTGATGGCGCGGGTTGGACTTTCTAAGAAGACCCGCTTTGACATATTCAAGCGGGATGGGTTCCAGTGCGCATATTGCGGCGCGCACCCTTCGGAGACCGTCCTGCTTGAGGTGGACCACATCCATCCGGTAGCGGAGGGCGGGACTAACGACATCGACAACCTACTGACGGCTTGTTGGGACTGCAACCGCGGCAAGGGTGCCGGCCTGCTGTCGAGTGCCCCCCAGTCGCTTGAGGAAAAAGCCGTCCAGGTCGCCGAGCGTGAGGCTCAGCTTCGCGCCTATTATCAGATCCTCGAACTCCGCGAAGAGCGCAGAGACGAAGATGCGTGGTCCGTAGCTGGAATATTCCTTGAATATTTTGCCATGGCAGCGATGCCGAAGGATGGGATTATCAGCATTCGCATGTTCATCGAAAGGCTCGATGTGTTCGAGGTGCGAGAGGCGATGAACATCGCTTGTGCTAGAAAGAATAGCGGATACGCGGTCTGGAAATATTTTTGCGGCGTGTGCTGGAACAAGATCCGGAGTGCGGGACGCTGATGGCTCGCATTCGCACGATAAAGCCCGAATTTCCGCAATCCGAGAGCGTCGGGCGACTTTCGCGCGATGCAAGGCTGCTCTATGTCCAACTCTGGACAATTGTTGACGATGCCGGGAGGGCTCGCGCGGCCTCGCGAATGCTCGCGAGCCTTCTCTATCCGTATGATGACGATGCCCGCGACCTGATAGATGGTTGGTTGGACGAGTTGGAGCAGGGCGAGAAGATCCGCCGCTACGAAGTCGATGGTGCTCAGTACCTCGAAATCGTTAAGTGGTTGGAACATCAGAAGATTGATAAGCCGTCGAAGTCGCGTCTTCCGGAATTCGTGGAGGGCTCGCGAGTTATCGCGAATGTTCGCGAGGCTTCGACTACGGACCTAGTACCTAGTACCTTGGACCTAGTACCTCCGAACGCTCCGCGTTCTCGTGCGGCTTCGCCTTCGAATGAGGATTTTGAAAAGTTCAAAAAGGACTATCCGAAGCGCGCCGGCAACTATGGTTGGAAGTCCGCCGAGCGAAAGTACCTTGCGCTCGTGAAAACGGGCGTCTCTCCCCAGGCGATCAGTATTGCTGTCCGGCGGCATGCCGAGGAGATGCGGAAGTTGAAGCGCATCGGCACGGAGTTTGTTCCGATGCCCGCAAGCTGGCTGAACTCGGAGGATTTCATCGAAAGCGCCGTTGAGGCGTTCGAGGCGCCGCAGCCCGCCGCCGGCTTCTACGCCAAGTTCGGCAGCGAAGAACAGGACGCTTGGGACGCATTCGGCAAAGCCAAGCTGGGCAAGGCATATCCGCGCGATGGCAAGGGCGGGTGGTGGCATTCGGCGCAGTGGCCGCCAGATTACGTTCCGCTGGCGCAGGCGCATGGAGCGCCTCCTGTGCCGGTTCTGAAGACTATGTAGCGTCCAACTGCATCACACGGGGCAACCATGACCACAGCATCACTCACAATCCGCCAGCGGCAGGTTTGCGAACTTGCGATCCAGGGCCTTTCGCACAAGGAGATCGCTCGAAAGCTGGATATCAGCTACCGGACGGTCGAGGATCACATCTATCACGCCTACAAAGTTTACGGCGTGAACAACAAGGTTGGGTTGCTTTATCGGATCATGGGTGGCGCGAATGGCGCGAGCTAAACGACGGCAGCCCTACGATCCGAGCAAGCCGGCACATGACCGGCGGGCTACCGATCTGTTGAGGAATGCGATGGTCGCCCCCGTCGAGGTCGATGACCCGATGGAGATTGGGTCGAAGTTGATCGTCATGCGATCTCTTCGGAATGATCCCCTAGCTGCTTTGCATTCTCGGCAGTTCATCGATGACGCCCAGCTTTGGGGTGGCCGTGCTTTCCAGCGCGATTTCGAGGCTGCCGAGCGCGGTCCTCGTGCCATTGATCCATCGAAGGAGGCCGTTGACGGTGGAGTGATGCCAGAACCGATTACGGAGGCCCAGCAGCGCGCGGCGCGGTCTCTGGCTCGTGTGTATGCGGAGCTTGGTCAAAACGGCTCAGCGATCGTCTCTGACGTTTTAATCCACGGCAGGACAATTACGGAGTTGACTGCGCGGCGTGGGATGGAGGGCGAGCGCTGGGAAAAATACTTCGGAATGCGCTTTCGTGAGTGCTTGGACTGTCTGGCGTTGGTTTATGGTTTTGCGATGACATCTGGCGGGAGCGTGAAATGAGATTTTGCGTCATTCTTGTCGCGGCAGTTCTCTGTGGGTGCAGCCAGAGCGAACCCGAGCCGGACCGGGCCGTTGCCGTCGCACGCATCTGTCGCGATGGCAGCCATATCTTTAAATACCGGGATGGTTCGTATCACACATCTTGGGGCTATGCAGTCGAAGACCTCGACAAGGTATGCCAGCCCTGATCCGTAGTCAGCCGGATGGACCGGTCCAGCAAATCAGGGTACATCAATCATCGTCGCAAGATTTGTAACCCGCCCGGAGAAATCCGCTGGCGGGTTTTTCGTTTGGGCCATCCCTGAATTGTCCGGTACACGCGCTATGACCGCGACCAGGGGCGCGAATGGTCCAATTCAGTTCGGGCACCCTCAAGCGCACCGTTGAGCTACTCCCCCTGCCATAGGCCCTTTAGGTGCCTAGAGCTCCGACATGCTGAGTGGTGCCCGAAACCTTTTGGAGCAAACCATGACCAAGGCGCAGATTGAACTGCTCGCCCGCCTGATCCGCGACGGACAGGCGAAGATTGTCGAACGGAACGGTAAGCTGGTTCCGGTCAGCCTGATCTGATGAACTTCGGTATTCCCCACGCATTCGCCTACGCAGATCAGGTCTGGGCTGGCGTGATTTACCTGGGGGTGTTTGCCGCTGGATGGGTTGCGCGAGGAGTCTGCCGTGGGTGATGTCGTCCAGCTCCGAGACTTCAAGCGCCGCGAGGAACGCGAGGCGGCCGACGTGAGGCTTGCGAAGCAGGTGATGGGGCTCGACACCGCGCCGTCCGAAATGCCGCCTGTGTGGCCGTCCTACACGGCTCCGGATAGTGACCCAGCTTAGCGCCAATGATCTTGGCTGGTTTGATCTTCGCCTTTCGATCGCTGTTTACGAAACCCAGAGATTGACGCCTGAGATGTCAGCGCTCGAACTGAAGGAAGCGCTGAAGGACATCGCGGGCAACGACCAGCTAACCGTTGGCTATGCCACAAATGGCAACCAGATCGTTACCATTGGCGACAGGTCGGTTGAAGTCGGGCCAATGGCCTCGAATGACGAGATCAGACTGGCGCTTC
>Ga0207426_1000608_pt1 | contig 46209 bp, 48 predicted proteins | sample AraplaMF_Cvi_mMS_FD_184265 | JGI IMG/M metagenome (GOLD analysis project Ga0207426, IMG submission 184265) | Arabidopsis root microbial communities from the University of North Carolina, USA - plate scrape MF_Cvi_mMS (SPAdes) (version 2) | ecosystem: Host-associated > Plants > Roots > Endosphere... | reverse complement strand
CATAGTGGAAGGTTTCGGCTATCGCCGCCAAGCCGGCGACGGCGCAGGTCAGCCAAATTGCTTCGCCGAGCCACATAGCTGACAGGAAAGGCAGAACGTCACGGGCGCCCTTGGAAATCACCCGGGCGACGAGTGCGGCAACGCTCGGACCAGGAGAGCCGGCGGCCACGAACAATGCGCAGGCAAAGACAAACAGACTGGTCAACGTCATCGGCAATCCTCCTGTTGCGTGACGGAAGCGATGCCAGCGCAGCTGACACCGCTCTCTTGGTCTACCGGCTGGTCAGAACGGCATCTTGAAGCCAGGAGGAATCGGCAGGCCGGCGGTCAGCGCCTTGGTCTTTTCGGCAGCGGCGGCTTCCGCCTTGTCCTTGGCATCCTTATGCGCGGCAACGATCAGGTCTTCGAGGATTTCGACATCGTCTTCCTTGAAGAGGGACGGGTCGATCTTCAGGCTCTGCATCTCGCCCTTGCCATTGAGGATCACGGTGACGAGACCGCCACCCGACTTGCCTTCCGCCTGGAGTTCGGCGATCTCCGCCTGCATCTTCTCCATCTTGGCCTGCATTTCCTTGACTTTGCCCATCATGCCCATGATGTCGCGCATCGTCTCGCTCCTTCTCGATACTCTAGAAAATTATGTCGTCGCCGGGCAGGATGTCGCCCTCTTCGGATTCGGCAGCGGCAGGCGCCTTGACTTCCTCTTCCTCTTCCGGCTCGGGCGCCCTTACGCGGACGTCGATGATCTTGGCGCCCGGAAACTGGGCGAGGATCGCCGCCACATCCGGATCTTGGCGCGCGTCGCTGACCTGCTGCGCCTTGGCGTTGGCTTCGGCCTCGACGATCGTCGGCTGAGCTTCCTCGCGGCTGAGGCTGACGATCCAATGGATGCCTGTCCAGTCCTTGAGCTTGACAGCCAGTTCGTTCAGCAGCGTACCGGGGGCGCCTTCGGTCAGATTGACGTCGAGGCGGCCGGGCTCGATGCGAACCGGGCGTACGAAGTTGCGCACCAGCGCCTTGACCTTCACATCGCGCTTTTCACCGGCCAGATTGGCGATATCGGTGATCGAGTTTACCGAAACCAGTGGTTTCGGCGCCTCGGCCGGCTTCGTCTCGACGCGGCCGACCGGCACGTTCTGCGGGTCGGGATTAGGGACGGCGCGCAGCATCGCGGTCGGGCCGGCGGGCTGCGGGCGCGGGATCGACTCGGTCGATCGTGCCGCCAAATTGCGTTGATAGTTCACCGTTGCGCCGCCACCGCCGTTGCCCGATGGGACGGATGGACGGCCGCCACCGTTCGCCTCGGAAAACTCCGCGAGGCGACGGGCGGCGTCTTCCGGCGCCGGCAGATGGGCGGCATGTGTCAGTCGGATCAGCACCATCTCAGCGGCGCCGGCCGGGCGCGAGGAGCCTTCGGCTTCCGGAATGCCCTTCAGTAACATCTGCCAGATGCGCGACAGCGTCGTTACCGCCACGCTCTGCGCGAATTCGGCGGCCTTGGTACGTTCGATTTCGCTGAGCGAAGGATCGTTCGCGGCATCCGGCACGTATTTCAACCGCGTGACCAGATGCGTGAAATCAGCGAGATCGGTCAGCACGGCAACGGGATTGGCACCGGCTTCATACTGGCTTTCGAATTCGCCGAGCGCTGCTGCGACATCACCTTTTACGATATGATGAAAGAGATCGACGATGCGGGCGCGGTCGGCAAGGCCGAGCATCCCGCGCACCGTTTCCGCCAGCACCGCGCCGCCGCCATGGGCGATCGCCTGGTCGAGCAGCGAGAGACCGTCGCGCGCCGAACCTTCGGCGGCACGGGCAATCATCGCCAGCGCATCCGGCTCCGCCTCGATGCCTTCCTTCGATGCGATCGTGGTAAAGAGCCCAACGAGATCGGAGGCACTGATGCGGCGCAAGTCGAAACGCTGGCAGCGCGACAGGACGGTGATCGGGACCTTGCGGATTTCGGTGGTAGCGAAGATGAACTTCACATGCTCCGGCGGCTCTTCGAGCGTCTTCAGCAGGCCGTTGAAGGCCTGTGTCGAGAGCATGTGCACTTCGTCGATGATGTAGACCTTGTAGCGCGCCGAAACCGGGCGATAGCGCACCTGCTCGATGATCTCGCGGATATCGTCGATACCCGTGTGGGATGCAGCGTCCATCTCGATGACGTCGACATGCCGGCCTTCCATGATCGCCTGGCAATGCTCACCCGGGATCCGCAGATCGATCGTCGGCTTGTCGATGTCAGCGGTCTTGTAATTCAGCGCGCGAGCGAGGATGCGGGCGGTCGTCGTCTTGCCGACCCCGCGCACGCCGGTCAGCATGTAGGCTTGGGCAATACGGCCGGTCTCGAAGGCGTTGGTCAGGGTCTGAACCATCGGCTCCTGGCCGACCATCAGATCCGTGAAATCCTTGGGGCGGTATTTGCGTGCCAGCACCCGGTATCCGGTGCCCGTCGAGGCGGCATCTTGTGACTGTCGCTCGGTGTCGCTCATCGCCCTGCTTATCACCCGGACTGCCCGAGCAAGAATGGAGAGAAAGGTGGGAGGCTGGCACGATGACCCGTGCCGGGCTCGTTAGGGCTGCTTCCTTCCGGACCTGACCCGGTTGGCGAGTGGCTCGTCCACCACCAACCTCCCGGATGCACATATCGGCAATATCGCCATCAAAAGCAAGCCAAGCTCAAAAAAAACTGCTAGCCTCAGGAAAACATGGAGGAATGCCTGTTGGACGAATTCAAACTCGACCGTCGGCTGGAGAGCGATAGCGACCGAGTTATTCAGACCGGGCTCTGCGATCTCAGGCTGTCGAAGGACGCCCGCTGGCCGTGGCTGATTCTCGTGCCACGCAGAACGGATATCAGCGAAGTCTTCGAACTGACGCCCCTCGATCAGGTGTTGCTGACATTCGAGACGGAGATGGTCGCCTCCGCCCTGAAGAAGATCACCGGCGCCACAAAAATCAATATTGGGGCCCTTGGCAACATCGTCCGTCAGCTTCATGTTCATGTCATTGCCCGCTTCGAAGGCGATGCCAATTGGCCAAATCCCGTCTGGGGTTTTGGCAAGGCTGAACCTTACGCGGCGGATAAGAGAGATGACCTTATAGAGAAGTTGCGGGAAGCCCTTTCATCATGAGCCGTTCGCTTTTCGATTCGGATGTTCCGCATCCGGAACCCAGTAGCCTGACTGCCTTCGCAGCCAATGACCTGATCCGTGATTCCGAACATCGCGACGAGACATCCGTCGACAAGGCGCTTGCCAAGGAAGGAACGCATATCTTCGCCTTTGCCGGCGACAAGCTGGTCTTGAAGCATGACGGGCAGGTGCTTGATCCGCTGTTTGCACGCTACGAGCTGAAGGACCTGCGGCCCAACTGGGATGAGACCGTCCTGCTCGGCTATCGAAAAACCGGGGAGCCGCGCCTTGCCGTGCCGGTGGGTGTTCCGGAAGAAGAGTTGGCCAGCCATTACAAGCCTTCGGATGGCCGTTCGCTATTTCGCGAGATGCTGATCGACGAGGTTCTACTCGGGGAGTTTGCGCAGGGAGCGAGCCTCATCCGCTGGAACCGCGACAACAAGTTCTGCGGTCGCTGCGGCTCGACCATGGAGATCCATATCGGCGGCTACAAGCGCGTCTGCACAGCCTGCGGACATGAAATCTTCCCGCGCACCGACCCCGTCGTCATCATGCTCACGATCGACGAGGAGCGCGATCTCTGCCTTCTTGGCCGCAGCCCGCATTTCGCTCCGGGCATGTATTCCTGTCTTGCCGGTTTCGTAGAACCGGGTGAGACGATCGAGAACGCTGTGCGCCGTGAGACGCTGGAAGAATCCGGAATTCATACCGGACGGATCCGCTATCACGCTTCGCAACCCTGGCCGATGCCCCATACGCTGATGCTTGGCTGCTTCGCCGAAGCCAAGTCCAAGGACGTCAAGTACGATACCCAGGAGCTGGAGGACTGCCGCTGGTTCACGCGTGAAGAAACGCTTGAGATGCTTGAACGCCCCGGCGTGACCGGCAAGGCACCACCGCCCAAGGGGGCGATCGCCCATCGGCTGATGCGCGATTGGATAGAGTGGAAAAGCAATAAGGCCTGACAGAACGAGGCCCCTGACATGGCACGCTCCGAACGCCTTCTGACGTTGCTGCAAACCCTGCGGCGCTATCGCCGGCCGGTCAGCGGCGCTGTGCTTGCCACCGAAACTGGCGTCAGCATCCGCACGCTTTATCGCGATATTTCGAGCCTGCAGGCACAGGGCGCCTTGATCGAAGGAGAGCCAGGTCTCGGCTACGTGTTGAAGCCGGGTTTCATGCTGCCGCCGATGATGTTTTCGCAGGACGAGATCGAGGCGCTCGTCCTCGGTTCGCGATGGGTTGCGCGTGCCGCCGATCCACGCCTTGCCGCCGCCGGCGCCGATGCCCTCGCCAAGATCGCCGACGTGCTGCCGCAGGAGATGCGAGACGAGATCGAGACCTCGACGCTGCTCGTCCATCTCCGACCGCCCGTTGCCGACAAGGCTGATCTCAGTGCCATTCGCAAGGCGATTCGCGCCGAACGAATCCTCAAGTTGACCTACTCGGATGAGGGCGGAACCGTCTCCGTCCGCAATATCTGGCCTTTCGCGCTGAGCTATTTCGAGCAGGTGCGGGTTGTCGTTGCCTGGTGTGAATTGCGTCAGGATTACCGCCACTTCCGCACCGACCGGATCGTCGAAATGATCCCTCAGGACGGCCGTTATCCGCGCCGGCGCGCGGTCCTGCTCAAGGAATGGCGAGACCAGCAAGATATTGCACCCTGACCGCGACACTACTGCCATAAACTGACAGTGGTCAGCGCTATTATCGGTACCAATCCAATAGGAGGACTGATGATGATGAGCCTGAACCTGAGCCGATCTACGTGCGGCAACCATGCTGTCGACGAGACCTCTTCCGATGCAGGATATCCGCAATCCACGCTGCTGCGCATGATGCTGAACGCGTCGCGCCAGATGGCGCATCGCAGGTGTTCGCGCCTCGATCCGGACACCATGCCGGAGTGGAAGAAACGCGATCTCGGCTTCGTCGATTGGGGCAGCCCCTGCCACGAAGGCTAGCCGCACACGACACAACTCCCAAGACGCATGACCGACCGCCGCCGCTGTCAACGAGGCAGCGGCGTTTCTTCGCCTGCCACCCTGTCACAACGAGGACGACCCGATGAACAGCCCGAACCTCATCATTCTCTACGTCAAGGACCCGGCCACAAGTGCCGGTTTCTACCGGTCCTTGCTCGGCCGAGAGCCTGTCGCCGAAGCCCCGAACTTTGTCGCCTTCGCGCTTGATGGCGGCTTCACGCTCGGCCTCTGGCGGCTGAGCAAGGTTACCCCGCAGCCGTCCGCTACGGGCAGCCGCGCCGAGATCGCCTTCATGGTTCCCGGCGAGAACGGCGTGTCGACGCTTTACGAGGATTGGCGCAAGCGCCAGTTGCCGATCGCGCAGGACCTTACGGACATGGATTTCGGCCCGACCTTCGTCGTGCTCGACCCGGACGGCCATCGCCTGCGGGTGTGTGAGCCGGACAAGTAAATCACAAAGAAAAGGGCGCCCGCAGGCGCCCTTTTTCATTTCTGCAGTTGGCCCCGCATTGGGTGGCCCTTGTAGACGCCGAGGATGCGCACCTTCTCGGAAAAGAAGCGCAGCTCCTCCAATGCACGCCGGACATTCGGATCGTTCGGGTGACCCTCAATGTCAGCATAGAACTGCGTTGCGACGAACTTGCCGCCGAGCTGATAGCTCTCCAGCTTGGTCATGTTGATGGTGTTGGTCGCAAAGCCGCCAAGCGCCTTGTAGAGTGCGGCCGGGATGTTTCGGACGTTGAAGACAAACGTCGTGACGAGCTTCTCCTCGGCCGAGCCGCGATGCGCCCATTCCTCGTCGCGTGAAAGGATGACGAAGCGGGTGACATTGTTTTCCGTGTCCTCGACATTCTCGGCAACGATGTCGAGACCGTAGAGATCGGCGGCAAGGCGCGGCGCCAGCGCCGCCATCGAGCGGTCCCCGGTTTCCTTGACGAGCTTTGCAGCACCTGCCGTGTCGCCAGCGATCACCGGCTTCCAGCCGTGCGAACGCACGATCTTGCGGCACTGCCCAAGGGCGTGGATGTGGCTGTGAACCGTGCGGATCTCATCCTTGGTGACGCCCGGGAGCACCATCAACTGGAAGCGGATCGGCATGAAATACTCGCCGATGATGTGCAGGCGCGACTCCGGCAGCAAGTGATGAATGTCGGCGACGCGGCCAGCGATCGTGTTCTCGATCGGGATCATTCCGATATCGGCATCGCCATTCTCGACCGCCACGAAGGCATCCTCGAACGTCTGGCACGGCAGCGGCTCCATGGTCGGAAACATGTCACGGCACGCCATGTCGGAGTTCGCGCCGAACTCACCCTGGAAGGCGATCCTGTTGGTGGTGATGTTCATGGAAAATCCGTCACTTCGTTCTTGCGGAGAGAATGCGCCGCGCCTTTTCAAGGTCGGCGGGAGTATCGACACCGAGCGGAACCGCGTCAACGATCTCGACATCGATGCGCATGCCGGCTTCCAGCGCGCGCAGCTGCTCCAGCGACTCGCGCTTTTCCAAGACCGATGGTCCGAGCGTAACGAAACGCTCCAAGGCCGAGCGGCGGTAAGCATAGAGGCCGATATGGTGATAAAGCGGTCCATCACCGTAGGGTGCCGTCGTGCGGGTGAAGTAGAGCGCCTTCAGGCGGCTTTCCGAGATCGGCGAGCCGACGACCTTGACGATATGCGGTGCCGTCTTGTCGGCCTCGTCCTCGATCTCGATCGTCAGTGTTGCGATGTCGACACTCGGATCCTCCAGCGGGCGCAGCGCGGCGCGAACGGTTTCCGGCTCGATCGTCGGCAGATCGCCCTGCACGTTGACGACGAACTTGGCTTTCCCCTCCGGATCCACCTTCATGAGCGCCTCGTAAATGCGATCCGAACCGGACTGATGATCCTTGCTGGTCATGATGACTTCAAAGCCTGCCGCGGCCACGACATCATGGACCTGTTGGTCATCAACCGCGACAACGACGCGGCCAATTTCGGCTTCCTTCGCCCGCAGCGCCACCTGCACGATCATCGGCAGCCCGCAAATATCGGCGAGCGGCTTGCCTGGAAGACGGGTCGATGCCATGCGGGCCGGGATCAGCACGAGCACGTCATCTAAATTTGGACTGGTCATTGTTCGGGCCTTCTAATCCGGGCGGAAAGGTGTCAAAAAGTCTCACGCAACAGGCCATTTAGACTGTTGCAACGAATAGCCAAAAGACATAGGTTCCGCGCGATTTCAAGATGGTCCGGTTTTATGTCTGCCGGCTGCAAGGGGAGCATTGCAGATGAATTCATACGTGAATATGGCTGTGGGGGCACTGCTCGGAACGGTTTTCGTTCTGATGACCGTCTCCATCGCGTCGGAGGGAATCTTTCATTCGGAGAGCCCGGAGAAGGAAGGTTTCGCGATCGTCGCCGAAGAGGCCGCTGCCGCTGGTGGCGGCGAGGCCGCACCGGCTGCAGCCGTTCCGATCGCACAGCTACTTGCAAAGGCGGACGCCAAGGCTGGCGAGGCTGTTTTCAAGAAGTGTCAGGCCTGTCATGACGCGACCAAGGGGGGACCGAACAAGGTTGGTCCGAACCTCTTCGGTCTCGTCGATCGTCCGATCGCCACGCATGAAGGCTTTGCCTACTCGTCGGGCATGAAGGACTTCTCCAAGGGCGGCAGCGAGAAGTGGACCTTCGATCATCTGAACCACTTCCTGGCAGCACCGAAGAAGTACGTTGCCGGCACGGCAATGGGCTTTGCCGGTCTTCCGAAGGACACGGATCGCGCCAACGTCATCCTTTACCTTCACACGCTGGCCGATTCGCCGGTTCCGCTTCCGGATCCGAACGCACCGGATAGCGCGACGCAGTAAGTCGCTGCTCGGTTCCAGACGAAAATCGAAGCCCGGCTGACGCCGGGCTTTTTCTTTGCCTAGCCGCCGAGCAAAAAGGCCCAGAACGAAACGGAGATGGCGCCAAGCGCCGTCGTTAGCGTGATCGTCGAAGCTGCCAGGCTGTGGCCGACACCGAAACGGTTGGCGATCAGCCAGGCGTTGACGCCCGTTGGAACCGACGAAATCAGCACCAGGGCCGCCGTCCAGTCACTGGCAAGCCCGACCAGATGGCTCGCCGCCCAGACGCAGGCCGGCAACAGCAACAACTTGAAGGCGGAGGTGACGCTGGCGATGCCGGCGTTGCCTGAAATGCCGTATTTCTCAAGCGCCATGCCGAGCGAAATCAGCGCGACCGGCCCGGCGACACCGGCGATCTGATCGATTATGGCGCCTACCGGTCCCGGCATGGTGAGCCCTAACAGGTGCATGGCAGCACCGCCGGCCAAGCCGATCACCAGCGGGTTTTTGACGAGATTGTGGGCGATCTGGCGCACCACTTTGGCGATGCTGCGCTCCTTCTTGCCGGCGATCTTGTGCTCGGCGCGCTCCATCAGGATGGTTCCGATAATCATCATCACAGGCAGATGGACCGCGATCAGAATCGAGAGCGGCACGAGCCCCTTGTCACCGACCGTGCGCTGAACGAGCGGCAGTCCGATGAAGATGGTGTTGGCGAAGGCTGACGATACACCGGCAAGCACGCCAATGCGGTCATCGCGCCCGAAGAAGCGCGTCGCGGCGATATGGGCCGCGACCCAAGTCACTCCGACGCCCGAGAAATAGGCGATCCAGAGACGGAAGGGCGAGGCACCGTGAAAATCGGCGTTGGCGATCGTGCGGAACAACAACAGCGGCACGGCGATCTTGAAGACGAACTCGCTCAGCGCATCGCCGATCTCCGCCTTCATCAGCCGTAGTTTCACGGTCAGCCAGCCGATAAGGATCATGATAAAGATGGGAAGGACGTCGAAGATGATGGCTGACATTCAATGCGGCTGCCTTGCGAGGGAATAAGCATGCCTAGCAGCAAAACGGCCGTGATGACAAACCGCCAAAACATAAAAGCAAAAAAAGCGGGCTCTGCCCGCTTTTCCGCATCCGGTCCTGCCGGATAGCCGGTCTGCAATGCTGCCAGTTCATCCGTGGTCAGCGTTACTCCGGTATCGTCGAAGGGCGTCATTCCCTTCTTCATTGGCTGCCGCTCGGAAGCCGCTCATGCCAATGTCATTGAGGATGCTTATAGGACGGGGAAATGACATGCGGATGACGGATTCCCGCTATATGAAATGCGAGGGACCACCAGCCGCACGCTTATAGGTGGGACGCAACCGTGTCGTCTTGGCATGCGCAAGCTCAGAAGTCGGCCACGGCCACCAGAGCAACGCGGTGTCCCGCTGTATTTTCAAATGCTCTTGTGCCCACGGGCAAAATCGTGCGATGTCCGATGCCGGCTGGGGAGACCAACATGGGGGTAAATTTTGCCAACAGGTAAAGTCAAGTGGTTCAACCAGGACAAGGGCTTCGGATTCATCACTCCGGATGACGGCGGAACCGACGTCTTTCTTCACATCACGGCCGCTCAACGAGGCGGGATCGACACCGTGAAAGAAGGAATGGGCATAGCGTTCGAAGTCGCGCAGGACCGTCGAACCGGCAGAACGTCTGCCGACAATGTCCGGCAAGTTTGAAAACGGTCAGTGCGGCCGAAGGGCCGCACTGACTCCGCCGCTCGGAGACGACATGAAGCGTACTTTGGCTGCCTGCCTCGTCATTCTCTTTGCCGCCGGGCCATCATTTGCCGATGACGCGAGTTCCAAACTTTCATTTTTTTACGACAGCTGCGTTTCCTCTGGCCCGGACTTCGAGCGCACGGCTGAGCGTGCGAAAGCCGACGAATGGCCTTCGATGGCAGAGGATATGGCGCTGACCTTCACCCCGATGGAGAATCCGGAAGCGCTGGAAGGATGGATCGTCAGCGGCGGCGAAGCTGAGAGCTTTCAAGCGCTGGTGGTCTCGCGGGCGGATGTCGGCGGCAAAACCGTCGAAGGCTGCACGGTGGCACTGGGGGACGTCGACGCGGATGTTTTCGAGAAAGCGCTGGTCGAGAAGGTGAACGCTGTCTCGGCGGGTGAAGAGCAAGGGCAGGATCGCGTTTACAAGCGATATACCGCCACCATCAACGGGCGCAGCGAGGCGATCACCTTGACGCTCCCGCTCTATGCAAAGGGTTCCGATCAGATCATCGCCAGCACCGTGGCAGAGCAGCAGATCGAACACTAGCTCGCCGCCGTCGGCCATGCGCCCTTATCAGATGATATGAGATTTTAATGTCGGAGGCCCGTCGTCCGAATGGAACGGCTATGGCTTTGTCCGCATCCTGTGACGACAGGTCACGAACCCCGGCCGCCCGTCGAGGGCATATTCACGTGACCTGTTTGCCAACCAGCAGGAAACGTACATGCATCCCCAAAGGAAGCCATTTGTCGTGGAGATCAAGAAAACACGTCGTCTTTTTCCAGGGTCGCCATCAAACAGCGACTTTCATTTGGAGAAAGCCAGCCCCGACGACGAAAAGCGCGCCCGCGAGGCTGCGCAGGGCACACGACCAAACGACGAAAGATAGTAAATTAGGATGGTAAGCAGGAACCTCCCCCATGAGTATTTCTTCCTCAACGGCGCACGTTCCGACGGACCGGTTATCGGCCATATCGACGGCACACCGATCCCCGCTCGCGTAGTCGACACCAGGGGCAGCCGCTATCGTTTTGTTGGAATTGCCCGTCGTGATCGACGTGGCAGGCTCGATGTCACTGCCTTGCGCAAGAACGAGTGGCTCGTAAAGCCCGACCTGATCTATGCTGCCGCTGCTTGAGACGCGCCTTTTGAACGCCGCGGTCACGGGGGGGCGGCCGGCGACATTTGACCCGTCACAGTGCATTTTTGCGATGAGATAGACGGCCCAGCGGCATTTCCGCTTCCCATGCGGCGAAAATTCGCTAAGACCGGTCACCGGCTATCACCTAACCCGGGACCTTCCCTTTCATGACCAAATTCGATGTTCTGACTGTCGGCAACGCGATCGTCGATATCATCGCGCGTTGCGACGACCAGTTCCTCATTGACAATGAGATCACCAAGGCCGCGATGAACCTCATCGATGCCGAGCGCGCAGAACTTCTCTATGCGCGCATGGGACCGGCGGTGGAGGCCTCCGGCGGCAGCGCCGGCAACACGGCCGCGGGTGTGGCGAGCTTCGGCGGCAAGGCCGCCTATTTCGGCAAGGTCGCGGAAGACCAGCTCGGCGAAATCTTCGCGCACGATATCCATGCGCAGGGTGTTCACTATCAGACACAGCCGAAGGGGACATTCCCGCCGACCGCGCGCTCGATGATCTTCGTCACCGAAGACGGCGAACGCTCGATGAATACCTACCTCGGCGCCTGCGTCGAGCTCGGGCCCGAAGACGTCGAGGCCGATGTCGTCGCCCAGTCCAAGGTCACCTATTTCGAAGGCTACCTCTGGGATCCGCCGCGCGCCAAGGAAGCGATCCGCGAATGCGCCCGTATCGCCCACGAGAACGGCCGTGAGATGTCGATGACGCTTTCCGACAGCTTCTGCGTCAACCGCTATCGCGGCGAATTCCTCGACCTGATGCGCTCCGGCACCGTCGACATCGTCTTCGCCAATCGTCAGGAAGCGCTGGCGCTCTATGAAACCGACGACTTCGAAGAAGCGCTGATCCTTATCGCCAAGGACTGCAAGATCGCGGCCGTAACGATGAGCGAGAACGGCGCCGTGATTCTCAAGGGCAGCGAGCGCTTCTACGTGGATGCTATCAAGATCAGGGAACTGGTCGACACCACAGGCGCGGGCGATCTCTTTGCCGCCGGCTTCCTCTATGGCTACACACAGGGTCGGACGCTGGAAGACTGCGGCAAGCTCGGCTGCCTCGCGGCTGGCATCGTGATCCAGCAGATCGGCCCGCGGCCGATGAAGTCGCTGGCCGAGGCCGGCAAGCAGGCGAACCTTATTTAAAGGCTTCGCCTGGATAAGCGCCCCAGATTTCCGACTGCGCCACCCATCCTTCGGCGCCGTCTATCTTGGCAAAGCACCAGTCGCCATTGCACTCGCCGATGTTCATCATGACGCCGGGCTCGAGCTTGGCGACGACGCTTGCCGACGGCTGGGCATCGCGGCGCATGTTGACGTAGACAGACTTACCCTTGCCCTTCATCCACGGGGCGGCGATTGCCGCACGCGAGCCCGACAGCAGCGATTGGTTGACCCAACCCTCGGTGCCGTCGGCATCGCGGATCTGGCGCCAGTTGTCGTATTCCTGAATGATTTCGACCGGCAGGCCGGCCTTCAGATACATCCATGAGGCCGCATAGTCGGTGCCAGGGCCGATGCGCAGGTTGACGCGCTTGGACTTGAGCGTGACGAAGCGCGGCAGCGGCAGGCCACTCGGTCCCTTTGCCGCCTGTGCGGAGGCCATTTCAGCCGTTCCCGCAGAAAGCACGAAACCGATCGCAAGGGCGAGGCAAGATTTCAGGACTTTGCTATGCATGGGACTTCCGTTTGCTCAGAGGAGGGCAGGACTGCTGCCTGATTCCGGGAATTCGACATTCCTGCGCACGCTGAGCGAGTTTTGTTTGTCTTCGCGCGCGGGTCTGGTAGAAATTCCCCGGAACGGGAAAATTATCCCGCGTCTTGGTTAAGGACCTCTGAACAAGTTAGCGCCGGCGCACATGACGACGAAGAAAAAACCGAAGGTCTACATCACGCGGAAGCTGCCCGATGCGGTCGAGACGCGCATGCGCGAACTCTTCGACGCGGAACTCAATATCGACGATGCACCGCGCTCCAAAGCCGAGCTGATCGCCGCCGTCAAAAGCGCCGACGTGCTCGTTCCGACCGTCACCGACCGGATCGATGCCACGGTGATCGAGGAGGCCGGGCCGCAGCTGAAATTGATCGCCAGCTTCTCGAACGGCACCGATCACATCGACGTCGAGGCGGCGGCTCGCAAAGGCATCACCGTCACCAATACGCCGAACGTGCTGACCGAAGACACCGCCGACATGACCATGGCGCTGATCCTCGCCGTTCCGCGCCGCTTGGGTGAAGGCGCGCGGGTGCTGACCGACCATCCCGGCGAGTGGCCCGGCTGGTCGCCGACCTGGATGCTCGGGCGACGGATTCACGGCAAGCGCATCGGCATCGTCGGCATGGGGCGGATCGGCACCGCCGTTGCGCGCCGCGCCAAGGCTTTCGGCCTCTCGATCCACTATCACAACCGCAAGCGCGTCAACCCGGCGACCGAAGATGAGCTGGAGGCGACCTACTGGGAGAGCCTCGACCAGATGCTCGCCCGCGTCGACATCGTTTCTGTCAATTGCCCCTCGACACCGGCAACGTTCCATCTGTTGTCGGCCCGCCGTCTGGCGCTGCTGCAGCCGACGGCCTACCTCGTCAACACCGCCCGCGGCGACGTGATCGACGAAGCGGCACTGATCAAGAGTCTGCGGGAGGGAAAGCTGGCGGGCGCCGGTCTCGACGTCTTCGAGAATGAACCGGCGGTCAATCCGAAGCTCGTCAAGCTCGCAAATGAAGGCAAGGTCGTACTTCTGCCGCACATGAGCTCGGCGACGATCGAAGGCCGCATCGACATGGGCGACAAGGTGATCATCAACATCCGCACCTTTATCGATGGCCATCGCCCGCCGAACCGTGTGCTGCCGGGCCGCTAGGCCGGAACAGGCTTACGCATCTCGATCGATGTCGTCCTGGTGAATCCGGGATGGGCATTTTCAGCGGTCTTCTCAAATCCCCAGCGGATAAAGACATCGTGGTTTTCGACAAGCTCGATGCGCGTTTCGAGCCTCAGTGATGGCAGGGAGTGGGACCGCGCCACCTCTTCCGAGACCGCCAGCAGCCGACGGCCGATACCCCGGCCCTGCGCGTCGGGCGCGATCGCCAGCTTGCCGACATAGAGGCAGGCTTCTTCTGGTCGCAGAAAGACGCAGCCACATAAAGCATCGCCTTCCATTGCCGCATAGGCGATTTCAGAACGCGCCTTATCGGCAAGCGTCGTCGGCGTGAGCTTCAAGGCGGAGGATGGCGGATCGATCCGGTCGTTCATATAGGCGAACGACGATAGGACTAGCTCCAGCAACTCCTCCCAGCGTTGAAAGTCTTCATCGATCCGAATGATGTTCATGACGCCGGGCTCTGTTTCTGGCGACGCCTCTTGTAGCGGATCGTGTCGAAGCGGGCGGCAAGCGCATCATAGAGCAGCAGCCGTCCAATCAGCGGTTCGCCCGTGCCGGTGACGAGCTTGATCGCTTCCATTGCCATCAGCGTGCCGATCACGCCGGTCAGCGCACCGATGATGCCGGTCTCCGCACAGGCCGGGATCAGACCAGCCGGCGGCTTCTCGGGGAAGAGATCGCGATAGGTTGGGTTCGGTGTGCCATCCTCCGCCGTCTCGTAGGGCTTGAGCACTGTGACGGAGCCATCGAAGCGACCAACCGCGCCTGTCACCAAGGGGATTTGCGCAGTCTCGGCAGCGTCGGCCGCCGTATAGCGCGTATCAAAATTGTCGGAGCCGTCGATCAGCAGATCGAAGCCTGAGAGATGGCGGCGCGCCGTGTCAGGCGAGAAGCGCTCTTCGAAGCGGATCACGTTGACGTGCGGGTTCAACCTTGCAATCGCGAAGGCGGCACTCTGCGTCTTCAGTTCGCCGATCGTGCCGGAATCGTGGATCACCTGCCGCTGCAGGTTGGAAAGCGAAACGCGGTCGTCATCGGCGATACCGAGCGTGCCGACGCCGGCGGCTGCGAGATATTGCAGGACCGGCGCTCCCAGCCCACCGGCACCGATGACAAGCATGCGGGCGGATTTCAGTTTCTGCTGGCCTGCGCCACCGATCTCGGGAAGCAGGATATGGCGCTGATATCGCGCGATTTCTTCCGGGCTGAGCGGTTCCATGGGCGCGATGCTAGCATGGCCTTTGGTTGAGGGGGAAGCGGCATCGGTCATTCGAAAACCTTTCCATCGGCAACGGTGAAGAATTGCGCGCGCTCGCCGAGAGCGGAAAACATGGCGCAGTCCGTGCCTGTCATGAAGGCCTGGCCGCCGAGCGCGTCAATGAGGTCGAAGAGCGCAGCACGCCTGCCTTCGTCGAGATGCGCGGCAATCTCATCAAGCAAGAGAATCGGCGCATGGCCCGTGAGATTGGCGACCAGACGGGCATGGGCAAGAATCAGTCCGACCAGCAGCGCCTTCTGCTCGCCGGTGGAACAGCGCGATGCTTCCATCTGCTTTTGCCGGTGGCGAACAAGCAGATCTGCGCGATGGGGGCCGTCGAGCGTGCGGCCGGCCGCGGCATCGCGGTAGCGGCTCTCCGCAAGCATAGCCGCATAGTCATCCTCAAGATCAACGGCGGGGCGCGAGAACTGACCATCCATAAAGCCGGCAAGCTCCAGCGCTGCGGCGGGAAAGGGCGAGGTTTCGTGCGTCTCGTCGATGAGGCGGGCAAGAAGACCGAGCATCTCCTGGCGTGCCATCGCCATGGCAATGCCGAGGCTTGCCATCTGCTGTTCGAGGCCGGAGAGCCAGGCGGGATCGAAGCGACGCTCGTCGAGCAGCTTGTTGCGGCTGCGCATGGCGCGCTCGAAATCGCTGGCACGGCGGCCATGGGCCGGATCGAGCGACAGCACGAGCCGATCAAGGAAACGGCGGCGCTCGGACGAACCACCGGTGAAGAGGCCATCCATCGAGGGCGTCAGCCACAGGAGACGGAGATGGTCGGTCAGTTCATCGGCCGACTTTGCAGGCGTGCCGTTGATCCGCAGGCGGCGGGAAATGCTGTCGTCGGTGGTATCGACACCCGTGCCGATTTCCACCTCGCCGTCCATGCCATCGAGCTCCGCGAAGATCGAAAATCCGGCCGTCGCACCGACACGGGTGACATCGCCATAGGTGGCACGACGCAGGCCGCGGCCCGGCGACAGGAAGGATACGGCCTCCATCAGATTGGTCTTGCCGGCGCCATTGTCCCCCGTCAGCACCACATGCCGACCGTCGAGCGACAGCGAGACAGACGCGTAGTTGCGAAAGTCGGTCAGCTTGAGACGGGACAGGGAGACCTTGTGCGGCATTAGATATCCGGATTCGTGGTGCCCGAGAGCTAAGCGCAACGGGGCCGGATGGCAAGGGTGCGGGTGTAGTCGGATGCCGATGATGCATGGGTGCGCACCTGGATGTTGGCCACATGACTGGAGAATCGTATGATGACGTCGAGGTTGGGGGGACTTCGATGAGACGTTTGACGAAAACACGGATGGCGATCGGCGGTGTGGCGGTCTTGTTGGTCGCCTATCTGCTTGTCACTTATTTCCTCATTCCCGAAATATGGATCCATCGCGACGCCAGCCGTATTGCGGAATTCGGTCCAATGGTGACGACCACCAAGCAGGATATTCCCGGCGACCCCATCAATGTTGGGCTCGTCGGTTCGAAGGAGAACGTGCTTCGGGCATTTGCATCGGCTGGGTGGGACCCGGCCGACAAGATCACGCTGCGGACATCAGCCGAAATCGGCTTGAGCGTCGTGCTCGATCGGCCCGACCTCGACGCTCCCGTGAGCCCATTGCTGTTCGAGGGCCGCCAGCAGGATCTGGCATTTGAAAAGGCCGTGGGCAAGAGCGCCGACGAGCGCCACCACGTTCGTTTCTGGCAAACCAAGAGCAGCGGTGCAGATGGGCAACCGCTGTGGCTTGGATCGGCGAGTTTTGATCGCGGGGTAGGCTTCAGCCACGATACCGGCCAGATCACCCATCACATCGCGCCTGATGTCGACGCTGAGCGAGATCTTGTTATCGGCGATCTTCAGGCAGCCGGGCAATTGTCGTCGACTTACGAGATCGCGGGCATCGGCGCCACGAGGACCGGCCGCAACGGTGGCGGCGACCCCTATTTCACCGATGGAAAGGCGCTGATCGGCGTGCTGCGCGCTGTCGGCGCCCCTTAACGCGCTTCGCCTCGCGCACCTTCATCGTCGCCAATTTGCGGTTCCAAATAGCGTCGAATAGTTGAAAAATGCGGGCCGAATCGCCAGAGGTGCGCCGTTGAAGATAGCCGCAGCACAGACCATCGTTTCGCCTGACATTACCGCGAATGGCCGAACAATCCGGAGCATGATTGCGGCCACCGCTGCTGATGGCGCGCGGGTCATCAATTTCTGCGAAGGCGCACTTTCGGGATATTCGAAATCACAGATCTTGCATCCCGAGGACTGGGCCAGCTTCGATTGGCGGCAGCAGGAGGCCGAGCTTCGGGCAATCGCCGATCTCTGTGGTGATCTTCGCATCTTTGCGGTTGTCGGCGGAGCACATCGGCTGGCGGAGGGCTACCCCCCGCACAACAGCCTGTATGTCTTTTCCGAAACCGGAGCGCTGCTTACCCGCTATGACAAGAGGTTTCTGTCGAACAGCGAACTTGGCGGCTGGTACTCTCCCGGCACCGCGCCGATCACTTTCGATATCAACGGCTACCGATTCGGTTGCGCGATCTGCATCGAAGCTACGTTTCCGGAGGTATTCCAGGAGTATGCCAATCTCGGCGTCGATGCCGTGCTCTTCTCCTCCTATGGCATTCCCGAATATTTCCAGATTGCGCTGCGCGCGCATGCGGGGCTGAACTGCATCTGGATCGGCGCTGCAACGCCGGTGCAGAAGGCCGCCAAGGGGCCGGCCGGCATCATCGGCCCGGATGGAAAATGGGTGGCGCAGTGTGCTGCCACTCCCGAACCAGGCCTGGCAACCGCGGTGTTGAACCGAGACGACCCGGCATACGACATTCCGCTGCAGAAGGCCCGACCGTGGCGGCTCAAGGCGCGACAGGGTGATATCTATCGCGAGAGGATGGCGGACGATCCCCGAAGCGAAGACAGAAGCGGCTACTGACGCGCAATGCTGCCTTGCGTCGCGGTCCCTTCATCTCGAGACGCAGATGGCCTATATGATCGCTGTCGCGGATTGCGACGCGCCGGAGTTGACGATGGATACAGAAATTCAGGGCCGCGCGGCACATGTCGCCGCCATACGCGAGCGTGCCGAAGCCGAGATGAAGGCGATGGGCGTCGACGAGGCGTTCATCGATCGGTTGGTCGAGACGTTCTACGCCCGTGTGCTGCAGCATGCGACGCTTGGACCCGTGTTTGATGCCCGGCTTTCCGGCCGCTGGTCCGACCATATGCAGAAGATGAAGAGCTTCTGGTCATCAATTGCCTTTCGCAACGGCGCTTATGGCGGCAAGCCGGTGCAGGCGCACACGGGCGTCGCGAACCTGACGCCCGATCTCTTCCCGCAATGGCTGGCACTGTTTTCCGCGACGCTCAGCGATATCGCGCCGAACCCTGAGGCCAAGGCCTGGTTCATGACGACCGCTGAACGCATCGCCAAGAGCCTGACGCTGTCGCTGTTCTACAATCCAGCACTCGACGCGCCCCAGGCCAAACCCGCCTGAGCGCCACTTCAGGCGACACGCTTGTAGAAAAATGTGGTGGCGCAGAGGCCGCCCTCCGGCCACAGCGCATAATCCGGGATGACACCGACCGGCTCCCAGCCCAGCCTGGGGTAGATCGCCTCGGCATCGCTGCCGGTTGCCGTGTCAAGCACGAGGAGCGTCTTGCCGCGGACGGCGGCTTCTCGTTCCGCAGCATCCATCAGCAGACGTGCAAGGCCCTTGCCCCGGGCCGAGCGATGCACCAACAGCTTCTTCAAATCGCCGCGGTGCGGCTGATTCGGCATCTGTGCGGCACCGACCTGCACCGTGCCAACGGCTCTGCCGTCGATCTCCGCCACGAGGAGCAGCGTTGCACCGGACGCGACGGCATCGGCGACGCCCTGCCAGTAAGGCTCGGCATCCGCGTTGCCATAAGGCTGCATGAAGCCGACGGAGGCGCCGCCGTTGACGCAATCGGTCAGCACGTCGCAGAGGTCGGGGATCGCCGCACGGGCTTCTGCCGCATCAAGAAGGCGGATCGTAGCTGTCATCACTTTTTCTCCTGAAATGAATTAGCGCCCGCGCCGATCGAGTACGACGCAATAGCGGGCGGGAATGTTGCCGGGGTTATGAAAAACATGGCCTTCGCCGACCGGCAAGAACAGGCAGTCGCCAGGCAGCAGTCGGTAGACGGTGTCGCCCGTCGTCATTTCCATTTCGCCATCGAACAGCCAAACATGCTGTGTCATGCCGTTGCTGGCTGCGTGCGGCGGGAAACTAACGCGACCGCCTGGCGGGAATTCGACATCGACGATATCGACAGACGAAGCGGCTCCCGGCGGGGAGACGGAGCGCCTGACGTAACCGGTCTCCGGATCCCGCCAGACCTGCTGGTCCTGACGGCGCGACAGCGGCGAGACCTCGCCGTCCTCGGCAAAGAAGGCCGACAGCGACAGGCCGAGCGCTGCGCAAATCCTGGCGAGGAGCGGGGCCGTCGGGCTCGCTTCGCCGCGCTCGATGCGGGAGATCATCGCCCGGCTGACGCCGGAGGCGTTGGCCAGGTCTTCCAGCGTCAAATTCCGCTCGATCCGCAGTCTGCGGATGCGAAGGCCGATCGCCGTTTCGAGTTCTTGTTCCATCATTGGATCCGATTTTCTATTATAATAGACTTTCACGATCTGATAATAGAATCAAGTATCATGTTTCGGTCCGCGAAACGGCGACTTATCGTAAACGAACCCCTGCTTTTCCGCTTTGCGGCAAGGGTCGGCGCTGCTATATGGCGCGCATGAGCACCAATTCGACGACTCCGCTTTCCCATATCCGCAATTTCTCGATCGTGGCCCACATCGACCACGGCAAATCGACGCTTGCCGACCGCCTGATCCAATCGACCGGCGGCCTGGCAGAGCGCGAGATGTCCGAGCAGGTGCTTGACAACATGGATATCGAGCGCGAGCGCGGCATCACCATCAAGGCCCAGACGGTGCGTCTGCACTACAAGGCCAAGGATGGCGAGACCTATATCCTGAATTTGATCGACACGCCCGGACACGTCGACTTCGCCTATGAGGTCTCGCGCTCGCTCTCGGCCTGCGAAGGTTCGCTGCTCGTCGTTGACGCCAGCCAAGGCGTGGAAGCCCAGACGCTCGCCAACGTCTACCAGGCGATCGACAACAACCACGAGCTTGTCACCGTCCTCAACAAGATCGACCTGCCAGCCGCCGAACCTGATCGCATCAAGGAACAGATCGAGGAAGTGATCGGTATCGATGCCTCGGAAGCCGTGTTGATTTCGGCAAAGACCGGCCTCGGCATCCCCGATGTCCTCGAGGCAATCGTTCAGAAGTTGCCGGCGCCGAAGAGCCCCGGCGGTGAAAAGGCACCGCTGAAGGCGCTGCTCGTTGACAGCTGGTACGACACCTATCTCGGCGTCATGGTCCTCGTCCGCGTCATCGACGGCGTGCTGACCAAGGGCCAGACGATCCGCATGATGGGCACGGACGCCAAGTACCAGGTGGAACGCGTCGGCGTGCTGACGCCAAAGATGGTCAATGTCGACAGTCTCGGGCCTGGCGAAATCGGCTTCATCACCGCCTCCATCAAGGAAGTGGCCGATACGCGCGTCGGCGATACCATCACCGAGGACAAGCGCCCAACGACGCAGGCTTTGCCGGGCTTCAAGCCGGCACAACCGGTCGTGTTCTGCGGTCTCTTCCCCGTCGATGCCGCGGATTTCGAGGATCTGCGCGCGGCGATGGGCAAGCTTCGCCTGAATGATGCCTCCTTCTCCTTCGAAATGGAATCATCGGCCGCACTCGGCTTCGGCTTCCGTTGCGGCTTCCTTGGCCTGCTGCACCTTGAGATCATCCAGGAACGCCTTGAGCGCGAATTCGACCTCGACCTGATCGCCACTGCGCCTTCGGTCGTCTACCAGCTGACGATGACCGACGGCAGCGAGCGCGAACTGCACAATCCGGCTGACATGCCCGATGTCGTCAAGATCGACGAGATCCGCGAGCCCTGGATCAAGGCGACGATCATGACGCCTGATGATTACCTCGGCGGCATTCTCAAGCTCTGCCAGGATCGTCGCGGCATCCAGACGGAACTCACCTATGTCGGCACCCGCGCAATGGTGACCTACGAGTTGCCGCTCAATGAAGTTGTCTTCGACTTCTACGACCGGCTGAAGTCGATTTCGAAGGGCTACGCCTCCTTCGACTATCACCTCGAAGGCTACCGCGAAGGTAACCTCGTCAAGCTGTCGATCCTCGTCAATGGAGAGCCTGTCGATGCGCTCTCCATGCTCGTCCACCGCGCGTCTGCCGAGAAGCGTGGCCGCGACATGTGCGAGCGGCTGAAGGAACTGATCCCGAAGCACATGTTCAAGATCCCAATCCAGGCAGCGATCGGCGGCAACGTGATTGCCCGCGAGACCATCTCGGCGCTGCGCAAGGACGTGACGGCCAAGTGCTACGGCGGCGACGCCACCCGAAAGCGCAAACTTCTGGACAAGCAGAAGGAAGGCAAGAAGCGCATGCGCCAGTTCGGAAAGGTGGAGATTCCACAGGAAGCCTTCATCGCCGCGCTCAAGATGGGCGACGAATAAAAGCATCATTTTCAGCCCGGCCGGCGCACGACGCATGGCCGGGCTTTTTGATCCTGCGCTGCCTCAACTGCAGGCCATGTATTCCTTCACCAGCCCTTGATAGGCGTCCATCGACGGCAGCGCCTCGTAGCTGCGGACCGCGCCGGTTTCGGCGAAGGGCAGTTTTTCGCGGGTCCAGGTCTCGATGAACGGCCGGAACCAGCGCGGATCGTCCAGCATCGTCGGACGCAGGTTGACGAACCAATCCATCCCGTCCGATCGCGTGAACATCCAGGTCATGCAGTGGCCGCAGAAATAGTGGTGCGCCTCGACGCCGTGCAGCCCACCGATGACGGGCTCTCCTTCGGTGATTTCGAAGGCCTCCGCCGGGATCGCGGCACTCAGCGAAAAGGCGCTCGACGACATCTTCTGGCACCCTGTGCAATGGCACGCCATGGTCAAAAGCGGCTTGGCGCGGATCTTCAATCGCACGCGGCCGCATCGGCAGCCACCGGTCCAAGGTAGATTTACTTCGGTCATCGCGACCTCCCTTCGTCATGCTCAATCTAGCGGCAGGCGGCGCGGCGTCAAACTGTCGGCTGCAGGCAAACCGGCATCGCCTCCTAGGAATCGGAAAGCCATGATCGCGCGGATATTCGCGCCACTGGCAGCGACCAAGCGATAGCGACCTTTGGATCGAGTGCACACTGGCCCACCTCCGCACCGGCCCGCTTGTCGACCAGAATCAACGCACCGTTTTCCGTCAGCGTCTGCAAGCCACGGGCGAAGACCGGTGCCACCTAATCCAGTCGTTCCCCGAAATCGCGGGACAACGCAGCATTTCAAAAACAGACGGCGGCAAGATGTCGCAAACGAGCCTATCCGTCATTGAATAGTCAACGTAATTCGCCGCAAAGGCATCAAAAGATGAGCCGGCTACCCTCGGTATCTGCAATCATTGATTGAATGCATTGAAGCTTACCCATCGTACGAAACGGCACAGCACGGGCGAAATCCCTCCTTCTGCGGCAGGCCGGGCGGCTACAGACTAGAAATTTTCGCGGCGGCAAGGAGTGTCGCTCGCTGCTTCATTTGGGGACTTGCAACGGCAGGCCTTTACGATAGGTTGTGCGCTGACCTGAACGTAACTGGTCATGGGAACAAACGACTAATAAAGGCGAAAAGCCTAGAAAGGTGGCCCCCATATGAACTTTCTCACGAAAAAATTCCTGGCTTCAGCCGTGCTTGGCTCACTGCTGGCCGTGACCGCGCACGCCGCGACACTCAACATCCACAATGGCGGCGACCCGCAGTCCCTCGACCCGCAGAAGCTGTCGAGCGACTATGAGAACCGCATTGCTGGCGACATCTTCGAGGGCCTCGTCACCGAAGACCCGAAGGACGATCCGATCCCGGGACAGGCTGAAAGCTGGACCGTCTCGCAGGACGGCAAGGTTTATACCTTCAAGCTTCGCGACGGCATCAAGTGGTCGGATGGGCAGCCGGTGACGGCCGGCGACTTCGTCTTCGCCTTCCAGCGCCTTGTCGATCCGAAGAACGCCGCGGAATACGCCTATCTGCAATTCACCATCAAGAACGCGGAAAAGATCAACAAGGGCGAAATCACCGATTTCAGCCAGCTCGGCGTCAAGGCGATCGACGACAAGACGCTCGAGATCACGCTTGAGAACCCGACCCCCTATTTCATCAATTCGCTGATGCACTACACCGCCTATCCGCTGCCGAAGCATGTGGTTGAAGCCAAGGGCAATGACTGGGTGAAGATCGGCAACATCGTCACCAACGGCCCGTACAAGCCGACCGAGTGGATTCCGGGCGCGTCCGTCACGACAGTCAAGAACGACCAGTACTACGGCGAGAAGGACCTGAAGATCGATGGCGTGAAGTTCTTCACGCTCGAGGATCAGGAAGCGGCTCTGAAGCGCTTTCGCGCCGGCGAATTCGACATCATGACCGACTTCCCGACGGATCAGTATGAATGGATGAAGAAGAACCTGCCGGGCCAGGCCCATGTCACGCCGTTCCTCGCCAGCTACTACTACGTGCTCAACGCCACGAAGCCGCCGTTCGACGACAAGCGCGTTCGTCAGGCCCTCTCGATGGCCGTCAACCGTGAAGTCATCGGCCCGAAGATCCTCGGCACCGGCGAACTGCCGGCCTATTCCTGGGTACCGCCGGGCACCGCGAATTATGGTGAGCCGGCCTATGTGAGCTGGAAGGACATGCCCTACAAGGAAAAGGTGGAAGAGGCGAAAAAGCTGCTCAAGGAAGCAGGCTTCGGACCTGACCACCCGCTGAAGGCACAGCTCCGCTACAACACCAATGACAACCACAAGCGCGTAGCTGTGGCGATCGCCTCGATGTGGAAGCCGCTCGGCGTACAGATCGAGCTCTACAACACCGAAACCAAGGTCCACTATGACGAGATGCAGCACGGTCAGGTCGAAATCGGCCGCGCAGGCTGGATCGCGGACTACAACGATCCTGATAACTTCCTGGGTCTACTCGTTTCCGGCGTTTCGATGAACTATGGCCGCTGGAGCAATGCCGACTTCGACAAGCTCGTCAAGGAAGCAAACGCTCAAACCGACCTGAAGAAGCGCGCCGAAATTTTCAAGCAGGCCGAACAGCTTGCGCTCGACGACAGCGCCGCCATTCCGCTTTATTACTATGTCTCGAAGAACGTGGTCTCGCCGAAGGTCCAGGGCTTCGTCGACAATATTCAGGACATCCATCGCACGCGCTGGCTGTCGGTCAAAGAATAAGGAACACCGGCCCTTCCCGCTGAATGTGGGAAGGGCCGATCCACGACCATGATCAAATATGCACTCCGTCGCCTGCTGTCGACGATCCCCGTGATGTGGATCGCCGTGACACTCAGCTTTTTTGTCTTGCGCCTTGCTCCCGGCGGCCCGTTCGATGGCGAGAGGCCATTGCCGCCGGTGATCCTGAAGAACCTCGCGGCTCACTACAATCTCGACAAGCCGCTGATCGAACAATACCTGATCTACGTCTTCGACGTGTTGAAGGGTGATCTAGGCCCGTCGTTCGCCAACGAAGATTTCAGCGTTGCCCAGCAAATCATGATCGGCGTGCCTTACACGTTCACGATCGGGGGCCTCGCCTTCATTTTTGCCATCCTTATCGGCGTGACAGTCGGCTGTCTTGGGGCACTTTATCAGAATAAAGCGCCTGACTACCTCCTCGGGCTGCTCGTTCTCGTTGGCCTCGTTCTTCCGAACTTTCTGATTGCGCCTATCCTGCAGCTGGTCTTCGGTATCCATCTCGGCTGGCTGCCTGTCGGCGGATGGGGTGACGGCTCGTTCCGCTATCTCGTCATTCCGATCGTTGTGCTGGCTTTGCCACATGCGGGCCGCATCTCGCGCATGACCCGCGGCTCGATGATCGAGGTGATGAACCAGAACTACATCCGGACCGCCAAGGCCAAGGGCATCGGCCCACGGCTAACCGTTATTCGTCACGCGCTAAAGCCCGCCATGATGCCTGTCGTTTCCTATCTCGGTCCGGCGGCAAGCTACCTTCTCACCGGCTCGCTGGTTGTCGAGAGCATCTTCGGACTGCCGGGCATCGGCCGCTACTTCGTCAACGCAGCGCTGAACCGCGACTACGGCATGGTTCTCGGCACGGTCATCTTCTACATGGTGCTGATCGTCTTTCTGAACCTTCTCGTCGACATTGCCTATGCATGGCTCGATCCGAAAGTGAGAAACCGATGATCCTCAATCCAGCAAAGAGAGAGCTGCTCGCGGCCGAGCTTCTCGAGGCCGAAGGGCTTTCGCACAAGAGCCGCTCGCTGACCAGCGATGCGCTGCGTCGTCTCTCCCGCAACAAGGCAGCAGTCGTCGCCATCATCGTGTTGCTGCTCCTGATACTGGTCGCATTCATCGGCCCGTACCTGATCCCGTTCGACTACGAGGAACCGGATTGGGCGGCGTTTCGCATGCCGCCGGATATGGAAAGCGGCCATTATTTCGGAACAGATCCAAATGGCCGCGACCTGCTTGCGCGCGTGCTCTACGGCACCCGCGTCTCGCTTGCGGTTGCGGCAACTGCCACGATCGTTTCGGTGGTCATCGGGGTGCTCTATGGAGCGATCTCCGGATACATCGGCGGCAGACTCGACGCGCTCATGATGCGCTTCGTCGATATCATGTATGCGCTGCCTTACATCCTCTTCGTCATCCTGCTGATGGTGGTGTTCGGCCGAAACGTCTACCTGCTTTTTGCGGCAATCGGCGCGCTGGAGTGGCTGACCATGGCTCGCATCGTGCGCGGGCAAACACTCTCGATCAAGCAGCGCGAGTTCATCGAGGCGGCACGTGCATCCGGCCAGAAACCGTTCAAGATCATCCTCAAGCACATCATTCCGAACCTGGTCGGCCCAGTGGTGATTTTCGCCGCGTTGACCGTTCCTGAAATCATCGCGACCGAAAGCTTCCTGTCCTACCTCGGCTTCGGTGTTCAGGAACCGCTGACATCACTCGGGACGCTGATCGCCGAGGGCACCGACGCCATGGAAAGCATGCCGTGGCTCTTGGCCTTCCCGGCCTGCTTCCTCGTCGCCCTGCTGATGAGCCTGCTTTTCATCGGCGACGGCCTGCGCGATGCGTTCGACCCGAAGGATCGATAGAATGCAACACGAAACCAAAAACGATACGCTTCTCGAACTGAAGGACTATTCGATCACCTTTGCGACGCCGGATGGCGAGGTGAAGGCCGTCTCGAACATGAACCTGTCGATCCGGCGCGGCGAGCGCGTGGCGATCGTCGGCGAGTCCGGCTCGGGCAAGAGCCAGACCTTCCTCGGCGTCATGGGTCTGCTTGCCAAGAACGGCCGCACCAGCGGCCAAGCACTACTCGAGGGCAAGGATGTGCTGGCGCTAAGGCCGCGCGAGCTCGACCATGTCCGCGGCAAGGACATGGCCATGGTGTTCCAGGACCCGATGACCGCGCTCAATCCGTCTCTGCGGATTTCCCGGCAATTGACGGAGCAGCTTGAGGTTCACCGCGGCTTCACCGCGCGGGCTGCCTCCAACGAGGCGCTCGATATGCTGAAGCGCGTCGGTATCCCCGACCCGACGCGGCGCTTCAGCCTCTACCCGCACGAGCTGTCGGGCGGCATGCGCCAGCGCATCGTCATTGCCATGGCGCTGTTGACGAAACCGAAGCTGCTCATTGCCGACGAGCCGACGACGGCGCTTGACGTGACGATCCAAGCGCAGATCCTCGATCTCTTCAACGACCTGACGGCGGAAATGAACACGGCGCTCGTCATGATCACGCATGATCTGGGCGTCGTCGCGGGCCTCGCGGATCGCGTGGCCGTCATGTATGCCGGGCGGATCGTCGAGGAAGCGCCAGTCGACGAGCTCTTCGAGGTACCGGCGCATCCCTATACCGCTGCGCTGCACGCTTCGATCCCGCGGCCGGACCAGGACGTCGATCAGCTCGCCGTCATTCCCGGCCGCCCGCCCAATCTGCAGCACCTGCCGAAAGGCTGCAGCTTCTCGCCGCGCTGTCCAATGGTCCAGAACGATTGTATCGACGCGTCGCCGAAACTTGAGATGTTGGCGAAAGGCCATTCCGCGGCCTGCTTCCATCCCTTCCCCCGCCGCGAGGAGGTTTTGAACCATGGCTGAACGATCACTCCTAAGGGTCGAGAACCTCACCACCCAGTTCGAAATTCCGTCGAAGAGCTTCTTCAAACCGCCGATGACGCTGACTGCGGTGAACAATGTCAGCTTCGACCTCAGAGAAGGCCGGACGCTGGGGATCGTCGGAGAGTCCGGTTGCGGCAAGTCCACACTTGGCCGCTCGATCCTGCGTCTGTTGAAATCGCAGAAAGGCCGCATTCTCTGGCAGGGGCGCAATCTGCTCGACCTGTCGGATGAGGAAATGCGCGCGGCTCGCCGCGACATGCAGATCATCTTCCAGGATCCGATTGCCTCCCTCGATCCGCGCATGACGGTCGGCGACATTATCGCCGAACCGCTCACCGTTTTCGAGCCGAAGCTTACAAAAGCGGAACGCGTGGCGCGCGTACAGGAGATCATGGGTGCCGTCGGCCTCGTGCCTGAAATGATCAACCGCTATCCGCACGAGTTCTCGGGCGGCCAGGCACAGCGCATCGGCATTGCCCGCGCAGTCGTAACACGGCCGAAGCTGATCATCTGCGACGAGCCGGTTTCGGCGCTCGACGTGTCGATCCAGGGGCAGGTCATCACGCTCTTGCGCAAGCTTCGCAAGGAGTTCGGGCTGACGCTGATCTTCATCAGCCACGACCTTTCGGTCGTACGTCTGATCTCAGACGATGTGCTGGTGCTCTATCTCGGCAAGGTGGTCGAGGCTGGCGATTGCGCCACCGTGTTCGACAGCCCGGCGCATCCCTACACGCAGGCGCTCTTCTCGGCCGCGCCAGTGCCCGATCCGAAGCTTGCACGCAACCGGCAGCGTATCCGGCTTCAGGGCGACCCGCCCTCGCCGCTCAATCCGCCGCCCGGCTGTGTCTTCTCTCCGCGTTGCTGGAAGGCCACGGACATCTGCCGCACGGAGATGCCGCCAACGGAGCAGGTCAGGCCCGAGCAAACCGCCGCCTGCTATCACATGGACCGGTAAGCCGGCATCGACAGAACTGCAAACGGCCCGCCCGTTTTCCAGCCGGCCGTTTGACCTATTCGACACCGAAGGCATAGTCGCTAGTTCTTGGCAGGTGTGGTCGTGCTCATCGAGGCGCGCTGTGCTTCGACCCGCTCCATCAGCAGGCTGTAGGCGATGTAGTATTTGAAGATGTTGCTGACATATTGGACCGTTTCCCGGCCGACGATGGCAGCTGCGGCATTCTCGACGTTTCCGAACCAGACATTGGGATCGAGCCCCATATCCTTTGCCTTGGCGCGAAACTTCCGGAGATTTCCCGGACCCGCATTGTAGGCGGCAAACGCCATCAGCTGCTGGTCGCGCGGCGAAACACCCTCCCCCTTGATGGAGACTTCAACCAGATAGCGTAGGTATTTCGCGCCGGCCTCGACATTGAGATCCTCGCTCTTGGCGATGCCGGTTATGCCGATCTCCTTGCCCGCCGCCGTGGCAGGAAGCAGTTGCATCACGCCGACGGCGCCCCTCGGACTACGCCGCGACTGGTCAAGCTGGGATTCCTGATAGCCCTGCGCCATCAGCATCAGATAGTCGAACGAGTACGTGCCCGCATGCTTGCGGAAGATTTCGACCAGTTCCTTGAAGCGATCGACATCGGCAGGCGAATAGGCACGCCGCAGAATCGTATCGCTCTTGAAATAGCGGTTGCGCAGCAGATTGCCGAAGGTCGTGCCAACCTTGTGCTGCTCGGCGAACTTGTCGAGGACGGCTTTCAACTGCGGACTATTCTTGCGGATCGCCCAGGCGATCTGCCCGTGAGTGGCCACGGCGACATCAGGATGGACCTTCAATTCCGTGAACACCTTCGCCCATATGTCGGCCTTGTATCCATCGACCACCGTCCAGGGCAGGAGGCCGGCATTCACCATCTCCATGAGATCCTCGTCCTCAAGGTTCTCGTCGATCGGCTTGACTTGGATCTCCGGCTTTCCGTCCTTCTTCAATTGCTCGTTGAGCGACAGAAGATGCTCGTAGTAGCTGCTCGTCTGACGGACGCGGATTTCCTTGCCTGCCAGATGGGCGATGTTGGTAACCGCCTCCGCGGATGGCCCTGATACCAGCACCTCGCTCGCGTCGCTGTAGATCGGCGCGCTGAAATCGACGTCCTGAAGCCGCGCAGGGGTGACCGTCAAGTTGGCCATGATGATGTCGCCGAGCCCTTCCTTGAGGGCTGGAATCAATCGATCTCGCCCGGTCGGAATGAAGGCGACGCGGATGTGTTCGATCGCTTTTTTCCTGCCCTTGTTGAGCTCGGCCTCCAGGGCCGTCCCAAACTCCACCGCGGTTCCGAACTGGCGTCCCTTGTCGATGAAATAGATGGTCTTGCTGTATGGCACCAGGATTCGAACGAGGCGGATCTTGGTCATAGCATCGAGATCGCCCGTATTCGGCTTCGGCATGATCCCGCCGACCTCGACATTCGTTTGGGCGAACGCAGCAACCTGACCGAACAGAATGGTGATGATTGCAAGCACTATGCTGAAAAGAAGACGTCGCATGACTTGCCCCCAGCTGATGCTGCGAGCGTACCACGTCTGTTGCACAATCAAAGGTGTGCAGGCGCCTTGAGCGGAGATTATCCGTACCGCTCAAGGCTGGTCAGGCAATCAGCGGGCACCCCAGGTATCGGTCAACCGATAGCCTTCCGGCCAGGGGTCGGACGGATCGAGCATGTGCTGATGGGTACCGGTAATCCAGGCGCGGCCGGAGATCTCAGGCAGGATGGCCGGGCGACCGCCAACATCGGTCGTGCCTAGAATGCGGCCAGAGAACGTGGAGCCGATCAACGACACCGCAGTCAGACGATCTTCGAGCGTCATTTGTCCACGCGCGTGCAATACGGCCATGCGGGCCGACAGCGCCGTTCCCGTGGGCGAGCGATCGACCTTGCCGGGCTGGATCGCGACGGCTGCACCCGCACGTAGACCTTCGGCGGTACGCTCCACCGGACCTGCAAAGAGGCAGAAGGAGAAATGATTCCAGTCCGGATTTTCCGGGTGATGAAATCCGAGCGCGGTGTTGGCGGCATTGGTAATGCGCACGCCGAGCTTCGCAATGTCATGGGCCTCGTCGGGCGACAGGCTGAAGCCCATCGCCGCCGCATCGACGATGACAAAGCTGTCACCGCCATAGGCGGTATCGACGGTCAGCGTACCCACGCCCTCGACTTCCAGCTTCGCATCCAGTCGTTCCGCGAAGCTTGGTAGGTTCTGCACGAAGATGCGCTCGGCCTTGCCGTTGCGGCACTCGGCGCGCACACGGACGAGCCCGCCGGGCGCTTCGAGGGTAATCTCGGTGATCGGCTCCTGCATCGGCAGGATGCCGCTGTCCAGCAGCACCGTGGATACGCAGATCGAATTCGATCCCGACATGGGTGGCGTATCTTCCGGCTCCATGATGATGAATGCGGCATCGGCGTCGGGATGCTTCGGTGGCACCAGCAAATTGACGTGCCGGAAAACGCCGCCGCGCGGTTCGTTCAGCACGAAATTGCGCAACGTCCCGTCTTGCGCAATCCAGCGGCTTTGCTCCCAGATCGTTTCGCCGGGCGGCGGCGTCACACCGCCGACGATGACATCGCCCACTTCGCCCTCGGCATGGGCGGAAACGACATGGATGGTCTTGGTGCTGTGCATGATACCTCCTCAGGAAAGCCAATCGGGCAACTGGGGCGGAACGCGCCCAGTCAGAGCGGCGGTGACGCAATCGGCAAGGCTGCCGAAGCGAACGGCACGACCGGAAAGGCCGGGGCCATAGTGGGCATATTTGCCCGAGTTCGTCATCAGGGAGCGGGTTCGCGTCGGGAACACGGGCTCGGAAATCGAACACCAGCAGAGATCGGGCAGGACCTGCACGCCTGCATCCTCCAATCTCTTCAACAGGCCTTCGTTGCGCGCTTCGCTGATGACCTGGCGACCGGCGGTCACGATTACCGTGACATCCGCGTGCCGGCTGCGGCCGGCAAGCGCTTCTTCCAAGGCTCGACATTCGGTCAGGGAGGCATGCGGGCTGCCAATGGCAACGAGTTCCACCTCTTCCGGCCCCTCGTTTAGAACCGTCCAGGCCGCAGCCATGTCGGCGCGCGAGATGACAACCCGATCGGCATCGTCGCGGGCCGAGCCGGCAGCTTCGGGCGTAACGCCCTCCACATGCAGCATGGGTGCTGCTGACGTGGTGCCAAAAGCGGCGCACAGCGCCTTCAGGTCGTCCTGCGAAGGCCGCGCGGAGCTTAGGCCGCGCAAAAGCGGGATGCGATCCGGCGCCGCGCGACCTGCGAGATAACCGATGAGCGGCCAGAAAGCGTCATCGACGCGCTCGGGCAATTCGACATCAATGATCCGTCGTGCCTTGCGATGCTCGTCGAGATAAACGCCGGACAGCGGCGCACGTCCCGTTAGCGCGATGCAGAGATCGAGGAAATCGGGGTGTTTTGCCGTCCGCGCGCCGAGCACGGTATTGGCGAAGATCACTGCGTTGGACTCTGCCCATGCAATCGATTCGCCCGCCTGCGGTGCGCTATCCAGCAGATAGGGAGAGCAGGTGAAGGTCGGGCGACAACCCATGCGCACATAGGCATCGGCAAGCCGTGCAGCCGGGTCGCCGAAGCTTTCCGGAACGCCTTGCGCTTGCCAATTGGCGCGGTCGACGGAAATGGCGTTCATGGTCGTCGGCACGCGGACCTGCGCGCCCATATCAGCCATCTTTTCCGCAAAGGTGAGATTGGCGGGGCTCGCATAGATGCAGCCGTCGATATGGCCCTGCGTGACATCCACGAGGCCGCGCGCGCCCTGCTGCGCCGCCATGGCGCAGATGATGCGCATGGCCTGCTGCACGGCGATGCCCTGCTGCCCGTCAAGCATGGCGCGATCTGCATCGTTGAGGTCGAGCGCAGCGGTTGCCGGAGGAGCGATCGGAATCTCCACCTCGTCTGCGACAACCGCCGTATCGCCGATCTCGGCGGTCTTCGCACGGGAGAGCGCCGCAAAGGCCTCCGGCCCAAGCCGCACGACGGGCAGAGGCTTGCCGAACATTTCGGACGCGATCAGCGCGCCGAGCGTCAACACATCCTCGGCTTCGGAAAAAACCAGGGCGGCCGGTGCGCGACCCGTCAGGACGAGGTCGAGGAGTACGCCGGAACCCGTACAGGATCCGCGGCTCGAGGGCATCATCAGAATGCCACCGGTGAGGCGGGTTCCGTGAAGCGGGTGGTGGACGTCGATCACCAAGCCAGTAGCGGGATCGACCCCGCCCCAGAAGCTCAATGCCTCCTTTGCGACAATGACGGGGCCATTCGCGGTACCGCCGAGAATGCTGCGATCGAGTGCGAGGGTTTTCATTTCACCACGAAGCCTTGAGCGGAGGGAGTCATTCACAAATGGGGGCTGATGCGGCCAACTGTCATTAGCGCGCTCCCGCCTCCATCAGAATCTTTGGGGTGAGAAGGATGCAATGTCGATCGCCGGCTTCTTGCCCGTGAGCAAATCCGCAACGATGCGCGCGGTGCCAGCCGACTGAGTCAGGCCAAGATGGCCGTGACCGAAGGCATAGACGACGCGCTGCGTGGCGCGGGCGTGACCGACGGCGGGCAGGCTGTCCGGCAAGGATGGGCGGAACCCCATCCACTGGACGCCGCCCTGAGGCTTCAGGCCGGGCAGGAAGCTCTGTGCCTTCTTCAGCATCGCCTCCGATCGACGGAAGTTCGGCGGAAGCTTCAAGCCCCCAAGCTCGACGGCGCCGCCCACGCGGATGCCTGTCGACAGCCGGGTAACGACAAATCCGTGCCCGCCGAAGGTAACCTGCGTGCGCAGATCGAAAGCCTCGGGAGGGAGCGTGGTATTGTAGCCCCTTTCCGTTTCGAGCGGGATATTCTCCCCGATCGTACGGGCCACCTGATGTGAAAATGCACCCGCCGATAGGACCACCTGTGCTGCCCGTCGCGAAGCGCCGCCGGAACTGACGACATCTACGCCGCCATCAACGGGACGCAGTGCGATGACCTCCGCACGCTCGATGGAGCCGCCGATGGCGCGGAAGTGGTCTGCCAGGGCAAGGGTATAGAGCTTGGGATCGGCGATGGAGTACCAGCCAGGCGTGAAGGTGCCATGGGTGAAGCGAGGCGCCATACCAGGCTGGATCTCATTGATGCCGGCCGCATCGAGGTGATGGAACTCGATCCCATGCTCCTCCCGCGCTTTCCAGCCGGGAAGCGAAGCCTTCAGTTCCGCTTCGCCCTCATAGACCTGCAGATTGCCATCCTTGCGCAGCATGCCCACGGTGCCGGTCTGCTGCAGGAACGGCTCAAGCTCCGCCTTCGAAAGGTCCATCAGCGCGGTTTGCGCCGCAGTCGAATGGGCGACACGGCCCGGCGCGCAGGCGCGCCAGAAGCGGAACATCCATGGCGCGATCTGCAAGGCATAGGCTGGCGGCACCGAAAGCGGGCCGAGCGGATCGAGCAGCCACTTAGGTGCTTTCTTGAGGATGCCCGGCGAAGCAAGCGGCAGGATGTCGGTAAAGGCGAAGGCGCCGGCATTGCCAGCCGAGGCGCCGGCAGCGGGACCCTCCCGGTCGAGTACGACCACCGAAAGCCCCCTTGCCTGTGCCGCGATTGCAGCGGATAGCCCAACGACCCCCGCGCCGATTACGATGACATCCGTCTGAATTTGATCGTTCATCATCGCCTCAATGGGTGGCAGCGAGGAAAGCCTGCAACTCCGGATCCTTCGGCGCACCGAACAGTTCTTCCGGGGGAGCGATCTCGGCCATCACGCCCTTGTGGAAGAAGGCGACGCGGTCTGAAACCTCACGCGCAAACTTCATTTCGTGCGTGACGCAGATCATCGTCATGCCTTCGGAGGCCAGCATGCGCAGTGTGTCGAGCACTTCGCCAACCAGCTGTGGGTCGAGCGCCGAGGTGACCTCGTCGAACAGCATGTATTCTGGCGACATGGCAAGCGCACGCGCAATCGCCATGCGCTGCTGCTGGCCGCCCGACATGCGGTTAGGATAGACCTTGAGCTTCTCCCCGAGGCCGACGTGGGTGAGCTGCCTTACCGCGATCGCCTCGGCTTCCGCCTTGGAAAGGCCGAGCACTTTTCGCGGCGCAAGCATGACGTTTTCCAGCACCGTCAGATGCGGGAAAGCGTTCCACTGCTGGAAGACGATGCCGAGCTTGCGGCGAAGCTTGTTGAGGTCGGTCGCCTTGGCATGCACATCCGTGCCGTCGACAACGATACGGCCACTGTCGATGGCCTCAAGGCCATTGATGCAGGTGAGCAGCGTCGACTTCCCCGAGCCGGAACCACCGATGATGGTCAGCACCTCGCCCTTCGGAACAGTGAGGTTGATGCCCTTCAGAACCTCCAACGGGCCGAAGGATTTGCGGACGTTTTCAATCTCAATCATTGGGGGACCACCGTTTTTCGAGATACCCGCCAATCCGGGCGATGGGGAAGCTGATAATGAAGTAGACGGTGCCGCAGATCATCAGGATGAACAGCGGCTCCTGCAGCCGGGTCACGAGAATCTGCGAGGCGCGCAGCAACTCGATCAGGCCGAGCCAGAGCACCAGCGCGGAATCCTTCATGACGCCGAGCGTCAGTCCGATCCAAGACGGCAGCGAAACGCGCGTTGCGAGCGGGGCCACAATATAGCGCATGTCCTGCCACCAGGTCATGCCGAGCGAGCGAGCCGCACGGCGCGTGGTCGGCGGCACCGCGGAAATGCCACCGCGGACGATCTCCGTGCAATAGGCAGCCGTATAGAGCGACAGCACCACGCAGGAGGTCGTGAATGGGGGCCAGCCAAGCCGCATGATGGACTGCAGCGCATTTCCGAGCACAAGCTGGATCAACAAAGGCACGGAGCGGAAGACGTCGAGCGCGAAGGTCAGCGGTGCGGACCAGTAAGGTCCGAGTTCGACGCGGATCATCCCGAAGAAGATGCCGAGAACGGTTCCGGCAGCGACCGAGACGGCCGTGACCGCGAGCGTCATTCCCGCGCCTTGCGCCAGAAAGGCCAGATCACTCCAGGTGAGGGCAGTACTAAACATCTCTCACCTCTCTCAATAACGGAACATGCGCCAGGCGAGTGCCCGGGCGGCAAGGGTCAGAACCTTGGCGATGACGTAGTAGATCACGGCAGCCAAGGCGAAGAATTCAAAGGTGCGGAAGGAGCGCGCATTCAGTTCCTGCGTCACGCCGGTAAGGTCAGTGTTCATACCGACGGTTACGCCGAGCGACGTCATCAGGACCGCCCAGACCATCTGGTTGGTCGCCGGCAGAAACGCCACGCGCAGCATCTGCGGCAGGACGATCAGGCGAAAGGCCTGCATCGAGGTCATGCCGAGCGAGCGTCCGGCGCGCGTCTGCGTGTCCGGGATCGCCTTCAGCGCGCCGCGGAAATTTTCTGCCAGGTAGCCAGCGTTGTTGAAGGCAATGCCAACCAGGAGCGCGGTAAACGGCGTGAGGTGAATGCCAAAGTTGCCGAGTCCGAAATGAGCCATGTAGATCTGGAACAGCGCCGGCGTATTTCGGGCGATCTCGACCCAAGCCGTGGCGAAGCCACCAAGGATGCGGTTGCCGGATAGCCGGAACAAGGTCAGCGCGATCGCACAAGCCAATCCGATGACCATGGACAGGAGCGCAATCTGCATCGTGACCAGCGCACCGTCGAGCATCTGCGGCAATGCCTTGAGCGCCTGGTTCCAGTGGAAGGTGTAGTTGAACATTACCGTCTCACCTTGTCATAAAGCTGCGGCGCGAGGTCATGCCTCGCGCCGCGGGAGAAACGGTGCGGATTAGCGGTAAACGCCATTGACCGCGAGCGACGGCAGGTCGCCACCAACCCACTTCTTGTAGAGCTCGGCGTAGCGGCCGGTGCGAACCTGCTGGTTAATGAACAGGTTCAGGTAGTTGATCAGGCCGTATTCCTCACGGTTGGTGAAGAGCGAGACGTAGTCGATGTCGAACGGTGCCTTGCCGACCACAGCGATGCCGGCGAACTTGCCGGTCTTGACGTTGGCCTGGGCAACGGTCGAGGTCGAAACGGTGGCATCGATTTGGCCCTGGCTCAACGCCAGGAATACGTCGGCTTGCGTCTGGTAAGGACGGAACTCGCCGACGCCCCAGGCCTTGACCTGTTGTTCGAGTGCGATCGCTTCGTAAGTGCCAGCGGTTGCGCCGACAACCTTGCCCTTCATGTCTTCGAAGGACTTCACGCCCGACTTCTCGTTGGCCGTAACCGCCATCTCGAAGGCGAAGTAGGGAACCGTCATGCCGACAGTCTTGGCACGCTCGAGCGTGTCGGAGGTGGAGGCCACGCCGACATCAACGCGACCCGACATCAGCGCCGGAATACGCTCAGGGAACGGGGTCTCAACGATTTCGGCGGTTACACCCAGCGCCTTAGCCAGATCGTTGCAATAGTCCACGTCGAAGCCGATCGGGTTGTTATTCTCGTCGCGCGAACCCATCGGTGGGAAGTCCAGTACGACCGCGCAGCGCAGCGTGCCCGAGCCGATGATGTCGTCCAACTTGTCGGCCTTCGCCGGGCTGGTCAGAACGGTTGCGGCAGCCAGAAGGCCGAAGGCGAGGACCGAAGGTTTCATTCTATTCTCTCTCCCAGAGTTGGATTGTCGATTGACAGCGAGGCGCACTATTCCCCTTCGGCGCGCGCAAATCAATGCTAAAATACATGAAGTATGCAAAAAGTATAAGTTGAATAGCGGCTACGTCGACAAAAAAGGGCGGCCAAGTCGTGGCCGCTCTTTGCTTTTCTACCCTTGATAGGAATCAGCCGAGAAAATCTTCCGGCAGGAGATCTTCCGGCATGTTCTGGTACGAAACCGGGCGGAGGAAGCGCCGGATCGACATTGTGCCGACGCTGGTTGCGCCGAAGTTGGTTGAAGCCGGATAGGGTCCGCCGTGCACCATCGAATCGACCACCTCGACACCGGTCGGGAATCCATTGACCAGGACGCGTCCTGCCTTGCGTTCCAGCACGGGGCGCAGACGACGGGCGTCGGCAATGTCACCTGCATCCATATGGATCGTCGCCGTCAACTGACCTTCGAAGCCACGAGCGAGCTTCTCCATCTCATCGATCGTCTGGACACGCACGACAAGGCCGAGCGGTCCAAAGACCTCTTCGCCCAGGGCGTGATCGGCGAGGAACTGTGCGCCGGTTGTCTCAAACAGGTTCGGAGCGGCTGAGCGGCCAGAGGACTCGCTGGCGAACAGCGATTTGACCGTATTGCGAGTTGCAAAGCGTGACTGCCCATCCTGGTAGGCCTTCGCAATGCCATCCGTCAGCATCGTCTGCGGCGCGACCTTGCCGAGCGCTTCGACCGTTGCGGCTAGGAAGCGATCGGCTTCGGCGCCTTCAGTCACAACTGCAATGCCGGGGTTGGTGCAAAACTGGCCGGCGCCCATCGTCAGCGACCCGGCCCAGCCCTGGCCGAGCGCTTCAGCGCGTGCCTTCAGCGCCTCGGGCAGCAGGAACATCGGATTGACCGAACCGAGTTCACCGAAGAACGGGATCGGCTCCGGCCGCGCGGCGCAAAGATTGAAGAGTGCGCGGCCGCCGGCGAGCGAACCGGTGAAGCCAACAGCTTTGATCCGCGGATGCTGCACGAGTGCATGACCGACATCACGGTTGCCACCCTGGATCAGCGAGAAGACGCCGGGATGAACACCCGTCTTGCGAATAGCGGCCTCGATCGCCTGCGCGACGATTTCGCCGGTTCCCGGATGCGCCGAGTGACCCTTGACGACAACAGGGCAACCTGCCGCCAGAGCGGCTGCGGTATCACCACCGGCCGTGGAGAAGGCCAGCGGGAAGTTCGAGGCGCCGAAGACGGCGACCGGGCCGACAGGGCGCTGGATAAGCCGGATTTCCGGCCGTGCCGCGGGCTGGCGGTCGGGCAGTGCCGCATCACGACGGCGGTCGAGATATTCGCCCTTTTCGATATGGTCCGCGAAGAGCCGTAGCTGACCGGTCGTGCGGCCGCGTTCGCCCTGCAGGCGAGCTTCCGGCAGACCCGTTTCCTGGCTACCGATCGCGGTGATCGCCTCGGCGCGGGCTTCGATCTCGTCGGCGATGGCGCGCAAGAACGCCGCGCGTTCTTCGCGCGTGGAGTAGCCATAGCTCCAGAACGCATCTTCGGCGGCCTCGCAGGCGCGATTGACAAGATCTACCGTACCGACTGCAAACTGGTGGACTGGACCGTGCGCCGGCGCGGATGCAAAAGTACCCGCTCCGTCGAGCCATTCGCCCGCGACGAGGTGTTTTCCATTGGGAGTGAAGACCATCTGCGATTCCTTTCTTGAGAGCCCGTGGTGCTTTACGCGAAAATCCATCCAAAGGCGAATTGCGCATGTCGGATCTTTGTATACTCTATGTATTTATAACATCAACACTCGATCGCCGTCGGCGGCCGGGCCATTCACGAGAGACACGAGATGAGCGACAACACCACCCTGACCGTACCGGCCCTGCAGGAGCGGGTCGATGCGATTTTCCGCAAGGCTGGCCTCAACGAGATCCAGGCCGGCGCACTCGCGCGCGTAATCGTCTCCGGAGAGCGGGATGCCTGCAAATCGCATGGCATCTACAGGATCGAGGGTGCGCTGCGGACCGTCAAAGCGGGCAAAGTGAATCCGGACGCGGTGCCGGAACTTATGCTGCAGGAGGGCTCCGCGATCGTGAAGGTCAACGCCAAGGGTGGCTTTGCCAATCCGGCCTTCGAACTCGGCTTGCCGGCTCTCGTGGAGCGCACCCGATCCTGCGGGCTTGCAGCCCTCGTCATCAACGACTGCACGCATTTCTCCGCGCTCTGGTCGGAAGCGGAAGCCCTGACCGAACAGGGCCTCGCCGGCCTGGTCATGTGCCCGAGCTATGCAACCGTTGCGCCGACCGGCGGCAACAAACCGCTGCTCGGCACCAACCCCTTCGCCTTTGCCTGGCCGCGCGTCGGCCAGCCGCCCTACGTCTTCGATTTTGCCACGTCGGTTGCCGCGCGCGGGGAAATCGAACTGCACCGGCGGGCTGGAAAGTCGCTGCCCGAGGGCTGGGCGATCGATGCCGACGGCAATCCGACGACCGATCCGGAGGCTGCGCTTGCCGGCGCCATGCTGCCGTTCGGCGGGCATAAGGGCTCGGCCATCGGGACGATGATCGAGCTGCTGGCCGGAATCATGATCGGCGACCTGACAAGCCCCGAGGTGCTGGACTATCTCGGCACGACGACGCTGGCCCCTTTCCACGGCGAATTGATCATCGCCTTCTCGCCGGAAGCCTTCGCCGCCGGCCGGCCAGGCAATCCGTTTGCGCGGGCAGAGACCCTGTTCGAGGCCATCGTCGGCCAGGGCGCCCGCCTTCCCTCGCAGCGCCGGTATGCGGCGCGCGCAAAATCGAAGGCCGACGGCATCGCGCTGACCGACGCCGAAATCAACCAGCTCGAGCGGTTGTTCGCGCTCGGCCTGGAGGCGGTGGCTTGAGCCACCGGCAGAAATCGCCGCCAATACAAAAAGGCCCTCCAATCGGAGGGCCTTTCGATTTGAGAGCCTTTGAAAATCAGGCCTTGTATTTCTCAACGGCACCCGGGAGCTTGCTCCATTCGGCGTACCAGGTGTTGAAGAGCTTGAACTGAGTTTCGACGTAACCGCGCTGGCTATCGGTCAGGGCGTCGGTTTCGTAGAAATGGAGGGTGTATTCCTTGTCGCCCTTCAATACCATCATGTGCTTGAAGAACAGCACGAGGTCCGGGCCTTCGTCGAACGACGAGAGGACGGCAAGTGCCTGCTCGAGCTCCAGCGCGCGCTGGCGGGCATCTGCGTCGCCGGCAGCAGCGGCCTGGGCGAGGTTGCAGAGGTGCAACACTTCCTTCGGCAGCACGTTGCCGATGCCGGTGATCGCTCCGGTCGCACCGCAATTGACGAAGCCATGGAAGACGGCCGTGTCGACGCCGATCATCAGCGAAACGCCATCATCGCGGCTGGTGATATTCTCTGCTGCATAGCGCATGTCTGCAGCGCCACCGAATTCCTTGAAGCCGACGAGGTTCGGATGCTCGGCTCGCAGTGCGAGGAACAGGTCCGCGCGCGTGGCGAAGCCGTAGTAAGGGCTGTTGTAGATGACAGCAGGAAGATCGGGGGCAGCCGAGAGGATTGCCTTGAAGTGCGCCCTCTGGGCCGCGATTACCGAACCACGCGACAGGACGCGCGGGATGACCATCAGACCCTGTGCCCCGACCTTCTGGGCATGGGCCGCATGCGCGACGGCCGAGGCGCTATTGACGGCGCCGGTGCCTACGATGACCGGAATGCCAGCCTTCACGAGACGCTCCACGCCTTCCATGCGCTGTGCATCGCTCAGCAGTGGCCAATCACCCATGGAACCGCAATAGACAACAGCCGACATGCCCTGCGCGATCAACTCCAGGCCCTTGCGGACGAGTGCGTCGTAGTCGGGGGTACGGTCTTCCTTGCAGGGGGTCATCAGGGCCGGAATTACACCGGAGAAAATCTTGGCCTTCATTGCGAAACTCCTATTGCCTGGCGGGACGGGCAGGGATCGCCGCGCGCCTCCACCGGCACCGGTCCCCGTGTCTTCGACGGCGGTTATATCACTTGCATATTATTTGTCGACAAAAATTATGCAGCAGATCAGAGGGCGATATCCAGTTTTCCGCCGCGCGCGAAAAGCTTCTGTATTTGCTGCACTATCTGCTCGGCATGGATCGTCGCCAAGCGGTCGGCGGCCTCGCTGTCGCGCGCGGCGATGACAGCGATAATGTCTTCGTGCTCGTCGACGAAACGTTGCGGCAAGCGGTCTTCATAGGACTGGTAATAGAGCCGCAAGATGCGTCGCCCCTCATCGAGGAGACGATTGAAGAGACCGGAGAAGTAGGCGTTGCGGCCTGCCTCGGCGATGGCTGAATGGAAGGCAGCGTTGGTGGCAATCATCGCCAGGGCGTCCTGGGCCGCGACCGCCGCGGCGAAGTCGGCCTGATGCGCGCGGATCACCTGCAGATCATCGAGGCGATGATACTGGGCGGCCAGACGGGTGGTCACGCGATACATCAGCACCAGCGCATCGAAGAAGGTATGCATATTGAGGAAATCGATATTCGATACCATGGTCGAGCGATTGGGTAGCGTGTCGATCAGGCCCTCGCCGGCCAACCTCACCAGCGCCTCGCGGATCGGCGTGCGCGACATCTTGAAACGCTCGGCCAGTTGCACCTCATCGATCGGACTGCCGGGCGGTAAAACCAGGTCCAGGATCTCATCGCGCAAGAGGTCGTAAACCATCTTGACGCCGGAGCCTCGCTTGCGTTCGGGAGTGGACTTCGTGTCGGTATCAGTCATGCCGGTATCCTCTTGTCGACAAAAGGAATACTTTTTCTCGCGTGCTGGTCAATAGCTCTGGCAACTCGGGCGGGTGAAATGCCCGGAGCAAGGCCTCTAAAATCGGAATCGATTTTCGATTCTGACGTAGCCTGTCATGCTGAGCCGTCGGAGCGGGAATTTTCGACTTCTGGTTCCTGCAAGGGAGAGAAGGGAAAGTCCCATGGAGGCAGCATCGACTTTTCGGAAGCGCAGATTGCCTTTTACGACTCGCTTGCCCCTGCTCTAGCAAGGCCGTCGCCGCGGAGGTTCTGGCCCGCCGGGGATATCTGGCTGCGATTGTTTCGGGTATCTGGGAAGGTATCGGTTGCAGGGCCTGATGGGACGGAGACTTGTAAAGTCTCGGCCTCAAGCCGACCCTCGCGGCAACAATTTCAGCTTTGCGCCAAGCGCGGTCACCGCGGACGTCGAGCACTTTTTCTTTGGGCGATGCAGACGAGTGAGCAAATATAGAAGCAGCGGTCCGGCACCTGTAGCCAGTTCGATTTCTCTTTCATCGGTTGCTTGACGACAGTATCAGCGATGACACAAACGGCTCTCCATCATCCCATGCATTGATACGGCCGACCGCCAAATAGTTTAGGGACGCGGTGTTTGCCGCTCAGCGTGTCAAAAGGCTAGCGCGGGCCGGTGGCTGCATCACGGGGTTCAGATCAAAGTCCAACGCCTGTACTACGTCTGGATTCTAGCAGGACAGCCCCAGACTTTACTTCCAGCTGGAACATCGTGATTAACAAAAGACATCGCGCCAACCACCGCGCCATCTCCAATCGTCACGCCACGAGAAATCACGCTGTTGGGACCGATGTAGACGCCGCTGCCAATCTTGGTTGGAGAATATTCGATCGGCGCTTTTCCCAGTGTTAAGCTTCTTTGCACAGTGTCATGTGAATAGATCTGAACACCAGTGGAGATTGAGCAGTGGTCACCGATCGAAAGCCCGCCAGTCCCATCCAATACCGTTCCAGGACCAATCCAGGTATGGCAACCGACACGGACCTCTCCCATAACGAGGGCACTGTCATAACAGGATGTACCCTCACCAAATCCATATTCACGCGCATTTTCCCAACGATCAGTTATCAAATCGCCGAAGGACACGCGCCGCTGGAATTGCGCGAGCTTCTTGAGTTGCAGCGTTTTTTGAAGTGCTCTCAATGTTTCAATCATGAGTGAACTTGCTCTATCTACTTTGACCGTTGAGATAAACTCACCACAATGGGCCAAAGACGCGGTAGCCTCACACGTGTGATATTCCACACCTATCGCTCTTGCCCAAGACTAGACCGTTGCAGCCGTCCGCCCCACCGATTCCACACGCATGGCAAGAAGACCTTCGATATCGAGTGCGCGATCGTGGCGACTATTTGCGCGGAACAATCGCGCCATTAAATCAAGCCAACTATCAAAGTCCTCATTTCCAATCCAAGCAACCGAGAGGCAGTCCCCAGGCAACGGTCCGTCAAACGAGTCGTCGTTGGATGGATCCGTAAGCTCGTTTGTTTCGATCAACCATTTGGTTCGCCTAATGGAAACGTGAGGGACGGTCTTGGCTTGTTCAAGCAGGAAATCCCTCAAATCCTTGTCGCCAATGATATCACTCAGGAGGAGAAGCCAAGCGATCTCGACCGGATCCATCTGCGCCAAGGCCGGCGACGATGTGCCCTGGAGATTGCTACGACGACTAAGTAGAATGGCGGCCTCTCCTGCATCTCCCTCGAGCAGCGAGATAATGCCGAGCAGAACCCATGGCTCGGCGATATGGCTAATCCAAGTACTTAGCTCTCTCAGGGTCTGCGCGACCTCCTTGAAATCTCCTCCCTTCAGAATTGCCGATCTGGCCGAACGAAGCACTGCGGACATCGGGCTGTCCGGAACGGCCGCGTTCACGAAAACTACGGAAGGGGATTGCATTGGAACGATCTCGAATTTGCCGAACCAATTGATTTGTCTGACAACTTCGCCTGAACGAACGGCGCGGCGGCACTCGTACCAATCTGCAATATAAGTCCACGCCTGACGCGTATAGCGGCTGTGGACGAGTTCATAACCCTTTTTGCGGATGTCGGAATAAAGATCGAGGTCTTTGCTGACCTCGTTGATCTTTTGGTAGAGCTCCTTTCCGCTGCCCATGATGCAGTTTTGCATATCCACAAAGCCGTATTCTTTCAGACGATCGGAGTCAGGAGCAAGAAGAACCGTACCGCAAGCTGGTATCTCAAGGTGCTTGCGAACGACGTAGTCCAGCCGCGTCGTGTCGGCAGCCGAAAAGTAGCTTTGAGAAATTAACTGAGCGTATCTAGCGTCACGAACCTCAAATGGCCTGCGGTCCTGTAGCCTATAGCCCGGATGAGTATAAATTAGCGTTGGAAAGAAGTGTTGAATCTCGTGGGTCAGCTTTGCCCGCCACGGGTAGAAACTCGGGAATAGATGCCCACTCATTATGTTGATGGGGATGATCTTTTCCAAGTTATAGTCATGGAATATCTCGGGATCGATAAATTTCGGAATGACGAAACAGGCAAATTGCGAGAGCTCCGGCATATGCTGCAGATGTTCCAGCCCGAAGCAGAAGATCGTGTCAATGCCGTATTCAGTGAGAGCGCTCAACGTGAGTGGCCGCATCGGGTCGTGTGGATCGCAATTGAAGTACAGCGCCCGCGGTATCTCTGGGTAGGTATGAATGTTTGTGATGTTAAGCCGTAGTGGTCTGCCGGAATGCACTGCCGAAAATATGACGAAATCGGGCTGCAGCTCATCGCAGACGGCTTTGAAATCGAAATCGCGGTCGACAACACTAACCTCGCAGTGGTGAGCAAGCGCGTAAATCCACTCGTCGACCACATCGGTGAGAACTGGAGCAGCGGTCGTATTGAGCTGCGGCAACACGCATAGAACGCGTCTGCGCTGTGTTGCCACCGTCATCTCTCACCCTTTTCGAAAAATGAGCAAATTGCATCGACGACTTGTTGCTGCTGCGCCGCGGTTATGCCAGCGAACATGGGCAAAGACAGCCCCTGGCCGGCAAATTCTTCCGTTGCAAGAAATTCACTTTGGGCGCTTTCGACTTGCGCCAAGCAAGGCTGCCGATGCAATGGAATGGGGTAGTGCAATCCGGTCTGGATACTTCTTGAATCAAGGTGCGACCGTAGGTCGTCGCGCCGATCCGTGCGTACAACGTAGAGATGGTAAACATGATCGCCATGCACGACTTCAGGGAGCGTAAGGGGCGTGCCTTTCAAGCCCTCCCTATACCGTTCTGCGGCCCGCTTCCGCTGATCAGTCCAATCATCAAGATGCCTTAGCTTGCTGTTCAAGACCAACGCTTGCAGGCCATCCATGCGGTAGTTATAGCCGATCTGTTCGTGGAGATAACGCTGCGTCTGCCCGTGATTTCTCAGTGCCCTCAGCCGCTGAGCGAGGTCGGCGTCTTGCGTGACGATGAGGCCGCCTTCACCCGCTGCACCGAGATTCTTGCCCGGGTAGAAACTGAAACAGCCCATTGACCCCATCGATCCGAGCGGTCGACCGTTGTAACGAGCGCCGATTGCTTGGGCCACATCTTCTATCATTGTCAGTCCGTGACGCTCGGAAAACTCCAGCGCTGCCTTCATATTTGCGGGCTGACCGTAAAGATGAACCGGAATGACTGCTTTCACATCGCCATCCAGACGCCTTTCCGCATCCGCAAAGTCGATCGTACCCGTAGCACGTTCCACATCACAAAAAACCGGAACAGCACCCTGATAGATCACCCCCCACAAGGTGCCGATAAAGCTATGGGCCGGTACCAGAACCTTGTCTCCCGGGCCTATGCCCGCTGCAATGACCGCCAGATGCAGAGCAGCACTGCCACTGCTGACGGCAATGGCGTGATCGACTTCAAGATAGGAGGCGATCGCCTTTTCGAATTCGTCAACCCATGGCCCCAGGCAAAAAGCGCTCGCATCGAACAGCCGTTCGATCTCCGGCATGACATTATGGCGAATCTGCTCCCATTGGATAGAGAGATCGACGAAAGGTACCGTTGTTTGTGAACTCATCGCCCACTCTCCGACATGTCGCGAGTAGACCCTATCACACGTGCTGGATTGCCCGCGACGATGGCATATTCGGGAACGTCTTTGGTCACCACCGCCCCCGCTGCTACCATAGCCCTTGGTCCAATTACAACGTCCGGTAGAATCGTGGCATTACTTCCGATCGATGCGCCGGAGCAGATACGGGTGGGAAGGCAGACCCAATCTTCCGAGCCCTGCAATGCACCGTCAGCGTTTGTCGCAGCCGGATAACGATCGTTTGTGAACATGACGCCATGGCCCACGAACACCTCGTCCTCAATGATGACACCAGAGCAGATGAAGCTATGGGACTGGATCTTGCATTTTGCACCGACGTGGACATCCGATTGGATTTCCACGAAGGTGCCGATCCGTGTTCCACGGCCGATTGTGCAGCCATACAAATTGACGAGATCTGGATGGAAAATCAGTACCTCATCTTCAAAAACGACATTGT
>Ga0207426_1000607_pt1 | contig 46331 bp, 41 predicted proteins | sample AraplaMF_Cvi_mMS_FD_184265 | JGI IMG/M metagenome (GOLD analysis project Ga0207426, IMG submission 184265) | Arabidopsis root microbial communities from the University of North Carolina, USA - plate scrape MF_Cvi_mMS (SPAdes) (version 2) | ecosystem: Host-associated > Plants > Roots > Endosphere... | reverse complement strand
CACGATCCGCTGATGATCCGCGAGGCGCTGCTGCGCGAGCGCTATCGCGGCGGCCAGGCGTTCTACGTGGTGCCGCGCATCGACGACCTCGCCGAGGTCAAGGACTTCCTCGACAAGAACGTGCCAGAGATGAAGGTGGCGGTCGCGCACGGGCAGATGCCGCCGGCGGTGATCGAGGACATCATGACGGCGTTCTACGACGGCAAGTTCGACATCCTGCTGTCGACCACGATCGTCGAATCCGGCCTCGACATTCCCAATGCCAACACGCTGATCGTGCACCGCGCCGACATGTTCGGCCTTGCCCAGCTCTACCAGCTCCGCGGCCGCGTCGGCCGCTCCAAGCTGCGCGCCTACGCGCTGTTCACGCTGCCGGCGCAGCAGAAGATCACGGCGCAGGCCGAGCGCCGTCTCACCGTGCTGCAATCGCTGGAGACGCTCGGCGCCGGCTTCCAGCTCGCCTCGCACGACCTCGACATCCGCGGCGCCGGCAATCTGCTCGGCGAGGAGCAGTCCGGCCACATCAAGGAAGTCGGATTCGAGCTGTATCAGTCGATGCTGGAGGAGGCGATCGTCAACCTCAAGGCCGGCGTCTCCGAGCCCGCGGCTGACCGCTGGTCGCCGCAGATCACCATCGGCATGCCCGTGCTGATTCCGGAGGACTATGTCAGCGATCTCTCGGTGCGGCTGTCGCTGTACCGGCGCCTCGCCGATCTCGACACCGAGGAGGAGATCGAGAATTTCGGCGCGGAGATGCGCGATCGTTTCGGCGTGCTGCCGGACGAGGTCCGCTATCTCTTCAAGGTCGCCGCGATCAAGGCGTTCTGCCGTCAGGCCAATGTCGAGAAGATCGACGCCGGCCCGAAGGGCGCCGTCATCGTCTTCCGCGACAACTCGTTCGCCTATCCCGATCGCCTCGTGAGCTTCATCCGCAGCTACGGCCAGGCCGCCAAGGTGCGCCCCGACATGAAGGTGGTGTTCCTGCAGGATTGGGAGACGCCGGAGGATCGGCTGGTGGGGACGACCGAGATCATGCGCCAGCTTGCGCAGCTTGCAACGAGCAAGAAGGCGGCGTGAGGCCACGCTCTTTCCACGTCATTGCGAGGAGCTCTTGCGACGAAGCAATCCAGAATGTCTCCGCGGAGGCAGCCTGGATTGCTTCGCTGCGCTCGCAATGACGGTGGTTGTGGCGGCAGCGCGCCAGAATAACTACGACGCGGCCCGCGACGCGTCGGCCGACAGCCTTGCCAGCAACGACCTTGCCGTATCCGACGGCGACAGCGAGTCCACGCTGACCACGGGATCGCTGCGTATCTCGTGCTTGCCGTTCGAGGTATGCCGCATCACCGCCGACAGGCGTCGGGCGATCATGTGCGCGGTGCGGAAGTCGGTCTCCGCAAACACCACGATCACCGAGCCGTCCTTCTGCGCGGCGCCGAAATCCATTTGCCGCATCAGGCGGCTGAGGATGCGGGCCGCATCGAGCTGGGCGCGGGAATTGCCGGGATCGAAGGCGAAGCGGGCCACCGACAATCCACCGCCGCGCGCGAGTGTCTGCTCCACGGCTTTCGAGAAATCACGCGCGAAGGCTTCCACCGTGAGCAGGCCGCTGCGCGGATCGAGCCAGCCGCCGGCGTCGATCGAGCGCAACGTGCGGCTGAGCTGGGCTTCCATCGCGTGCTGGCGGATCAGCGGCAGCGCGTTGGCTGCGACCTTGGCCGGCTCGCCCGGGATCAGCTCGAGATTGGGCAGATCATAGCTCTGGGTCAGCTGGTGCGCGGTGACGACCACGGGCAGGCTGCGAAAGCGGGTGTCCTCGGCGAGCACCGTGAGGAACGCGTCGGTCACGCGCGCAGTAAAACCTTCGGCGAGCACGACGCCGTCGAGATCGCGGGTGTTGAGATGCTTTGCGGCGGCCTCGATCGAGAGCGCGCCGACGACGCCGACGCGTTCACCGAACGCAACGGAGAGCGCGGGATAAGCCGCGCCTCGGCCGATCAGCAGCACGGTGGCATCGCGCGCGGGATCGCCCTCCGGCAGCGACATCCTGGCTTCGGGAAGCCGGCGCAGCACCGTGGCATGCAGGGTGCGGACGCGCAGCGCGGCGCGCAGCCGCGCGATCAGACGCTCGGCGTTGCTGCCGCGCGAGGAGAAGGGAACGGCGTTGGGCGGCAGCGTGCCCGTGGGATCAAGAGCCACGAAGGGCAGGTACGGCGATTGCTCTGCGATCTTCTTCGCGAGCGCTGCCAGATGCGGCTCGTGCCCGGTGTGCATCGCGGCGAGCACGACGGCCGGCTGCACCTCGCCGACCGCGCGTGCGGCGCCGGCCCAATCGGTGTCGACAACGGGAAACAGCCGGGCCTCGTCGAGCCCCGCAATGAAGGGCGGCCGCTCGGCATTGGACACAAACAGGATCGGGCCCGCCTGGGACATCGAAAGACTCTGATCACGCAACAGCTGCCGCGCAATCTAGTCCGGTCGCCTTAATGCAGCGTCAATGTATCAGTTGAAACTGCGCCTAGACCGGTCCGGAACGGTCGCGAAAGGCTTCGACCATCAGCGGGTTAAGCCCGAGCTCGCTGAGCGCCTCGCGGGCGCGGGCGTTGTCCTGGGCCCGTCCCGCCAGCCGGTGGCCGGAGAGGCGATCGGGCAGCGCCGTGAGCAAGGCACCCTGGCCGAGGCGCCGAGCCCATTCCTGGAGGTCGTTGGAGAGGAAGCGGTAGCCGCCGACCGCCATGATGCCGGAGGGCGGGGCGGTGATGCAGATCGCGCCGCTCGGCCGGTCGAGCCTGGCGGCGTAGCCGGTATCGACATAGTCGCGCGGCGGCTGCGCCGTGAGCATTTCGCCGACCGGCTGCGGAGGGGCATAGGCGGCGATCGGCACCATCGGGCCGCGCAGGCCTAGCGTGCCCTTTGGGGTCAACAGGATCTCGCCGGCGATCGAGGAGCCGGACTGTTCGCGGGGGGCGCCATGCGGGCCGGGCATCACCGGCACCGGCATGCCGTCCTCGCCGCGGCGGGCGCCGAAAAGGCCGGCCTCGCCGAACAGATAGACGTCGGTCAGCGGCGCGTGCGGCGAGGTCCACGCCTCGCTGGTTGCCACCTGCTCGGGCGCGCGCCACAGGCCGATCACGTTGCGCAGGCTCGGCATCCGCGCCGCGAGGCCGGCATCGCCGAGCCGCAGCGCGAGCTGCGCAGGCGCAATCAACACCTCGCATTCGTGCTCGTTGATCTGCTCTTCCAGCACGTCGTTCTCGAAGGGATGATGCAGCGCCAGCGCGCCGCCGCACAGCAGCCAGACCGCGAGCGAGGAGGCGAGGCCGGCGAACGACATCGGGGTGAACGCCGTCATCACGGTCGCGCCTTGCCTGATGTCGGCTTCGAGCGACATCGCAAGCCCGCCGGCGATCAGGCTGAAATGCGGGCGCGGCACCGGGCGAAAACCTTCCGCCGTGACGTCGAAGGAGATCATCGCCGCCTTGCGGCCGTCCTGGATCACCGCTCGGGCGGTGCCGGGCGGCCGGTCCAGCACGTCATCGAGCGAGGCCATGCCCTCGGGCAGGTCGGTGCCGAAGCCGCAGACGTAGCGAATCGAGAAGGCCTCGGCGGCGGCATGCATCGCGAGATCGGCATAGCTGACCCCGTCGACCTTGCTCATGGTGACGATGGCGCGCGCCGCGGTACGATTCAGCGCGGCGGTGAGTTCCGCATGGCGCCACAGCAGCGGCAGCACCGCGACGACGAGCCCGGCGCGGTGGGCGGCGAGCACGGTCAGCACGAACTCCACCGTGTTCGGCAGCTGGACCGCGATGACGGAATTGGCCGGCAAGCCCGATTCGACGAAATGCGCCGACAGCGCCTCGATCGCGGTATCGGCCTCGGCATAGGTCATCCTCCGCGGCTGGTGGCCGGTCACGCGGAACTTGTTGAGGGGATCGAGCAGCGCGGGGGCGTGCGGCTGCCGCATCAGCGTGCGCTGAAACAGCGTGTCGAGCGTCGGCGATACGGCTGGCTGATTCACGGCGTCACTTTGCTTGGCCGGCTTGCGGCTGCCCCTTCGACCACCAGGTCTCCGGCAGGTAGCCGGACAGCGCAGTGGCCTTTGGCCGTTCTATCCGATTCCAGCGCGCGATCCATTGCTCGGATACGTTAAAGAGGGGGATTGTATAGAAACCGGCCATCAGGGCGCGGTCGAGCGCCCGTACCGACGAGACGAAGGCCGTATGATCACGGGCCTCCAGCAGGGCGCCGATCATGGCGTCGACCGCGGGGTCCTTCGCACCCATGTAATTGCGGGTCCCCGGATTGTCGGCGGCCGCGCTTCCCCAATAGAAATATTGCTCGTTGCCGGGCGAGAGCGACTGGTCCCAGCGGTTCTGGATCATGTCGAATTCGTAGCCGAGCCGACGCTGGTCGAACTGCACGGGATCGACAGCGCGGACGCTGATCTCGATGCCGCCGCGCTTGAGGTCGCGCTGGAACGCGAGCGCGATGCGCTCCTGGTCGCGGGTCGTCACCAGCATCTCGAAGGTGAAGGGGGCCTTGGTCGCGCGGCTGCGCAGCACGGTGCCATCGAGGTCGTAGCCGGCGTCGGACAGAAGCTTGAGTGCGGCGCGGAGCGTGGTCCGGTCGCGTCCCGAGCCGTCGGTGACGGGCAGGCGGTAGCTGCCGTCCATGATGTCGGCCGGAATTTGCGCGGCGTAAGGTTTCAGCAGTTCGCGCTCGCGCGCATCCGCGGGCTTGCCATAGGCCGAGAGATCGGAGCCCGCGAAATAGCCGGCGACGCGCGAATAGAGTCCGAAGAAATAATTGCGGTTCACCAGCTCGAAATCGAACAGCAGCGTCAGGGCCTGGCGTACGCGGATGTCGGCGAAGATCGGCCGCCGCATGTTGAACACCAGGAATTCGGACGGTTGCGGCGTGCCGGGCTTGACGGTGTCGCGGATCACGTCGCCGCTTTTGACGGCCGGAAAATTATAGCCGTCGTGCCAGCGCAGTGGCTCGTGCTCGACGCGGAAATCGTAGAGGCCGCGTTTGAAGGCTTCGAACTGGCCGTTGGCCTCGCGAAAATAATCGAGCTTGACCTCGTCGAAATTGTAGAGGCCGCGATTGACCGGCAGGTCGCGGCCCCAATAATCGGGATTGCGCGTGAGCGTGACGCTTGCGCCGGGCTTCACGGCCGTGACGCGGTACGGGCCCGATGCGATCGGGGCCGTCAGCGTCGTCTCCTCGAAGGTCGCGACGTCGACCGCGTGCTTCGGCAGGATCGGCATCAGGCCGAGGATCAGCGGCAGCTCGCGGTCGTTGGCGCCGGCGAGGTCGAAGCGGATGGTGAGGGAATCGATCGCCTCGGCCTTGGCGACCTTGGCGTAGTACTGCCGATGGTTGGGACGGCCGTGGTCGCGCAGCAACTGCCAGGAGAACAGCACATCCTCGGCCGTGACCTGCCTGCCGTCGGAGAAGCGGGCGCGGGGATCGAGGCGGAAGGTGACGAAGCTGCGTTCGTCGTCGGTCTCGACGGTCCTGGCCAGCAGGCCGTACAGCGTGAACGGCTCGTCCTGGCCGCGCGCCAGCAGGCTCTCGACCACGTAATTGCGGACCGGTTGCACCGCCAATCCCTTGACGATGAACGGATTGAGGCTGTCGAAGGTGCCGAGGATACCCCAGACCAGCCGTCCGCCCTTGGGGGCATCGGGATTGGCGTAGGGCATGTGGGTGAAATCGGCCGGCAACGCCGGCTTGCCGTGCATGGCGATGGCGTGGGCTTCCTCGGCCCGTGCGCCGGCGGCGGCTCTGGCAACGGCTGCGAAGGCAAGGACCGAAAGGCAGACGCCAAAGCTCTGAAGCAGGCCCTTGAGCACGCCCTCGGGACGACGCTGGAACATGAACATCGGCACACGTTGATTCGAGGACCGGCGGGGCTTGAATCTTATCACAGCAAATTTGATGGAGAGCGGGGCAGGGGCCGGTTCAGGGCATGCTCAAAGACACTTGTCGGCATTGATCTTTTCGTCGACCACGTTAAGAAGGCACGCAATCGCGCAAGAGCGTCGAGCCCGTCACTTATCCGCCTCAATTGACGGGGAGAGAGCCGCGCCCCACGCGGCCAGGTTCGGCGCTTCGGGGCGGTTCGGGCGCTTCCCGTTCAGAAAGGGTTTTCCGCAATGAATTTCCGTTATTTGGCCGCGTCCGTCCGGCCGCGCGGGCGACTTCTCGCCCTGTTGACGGCGACGGCATTGGCCGTTCCGGTTGTCGCTGAGGCCCAGACCCCGGCGCCGGCTCCCGGCGCTCCCGCTGCGCCCAAGGCGGCCCCGAAGGCCGCTCCGAAGGCTGCTCCGAAGGCTCCCGCGCCGGCCGCCCAGGCCCCGGCTCCCGCGCAGGGCGCCCCCGCCCAGCAGGGTGCCGCCCAGCCGGCCGATCAGCAGATCCAGCTGATCTACGCCCCCTGGACCAAGTTCTGCCTCAAGGGCCAGGACGCCAATGCCAAGCAGGTCTGCTTCACCGGCAAGGACGGTCGCATCGAATCGGGCCAGCCGGTCATCGCCGCCGTCATCATCGAGCCCGAAGGCGAGCCGAAGAAGATCCTGCGCGTGACGCTGCCGCTCGGCATGCAGCTCGTGCACGGCACCCGCATCATCGTCGACAGCAACGCGCCGCTGCAGCAGCCCTATGTGATCTGCTTCCAGAACGGCTGCATGTCGGACTACGAGGCGACGCCCGAACTCATCAACAGCATGAAGAAGGGCCAGAATCTCGTTGTCCAGGCGATCAACGCCAACGGCGCACCGCTGACCCTGCCGCTGCCGCTCGCCGGCGAGTTCCAGAAGGCCTATGACGGTCCGCCGACCGATCCGAAGGTGTTCGAGGAAACCCAGAAGAAGCTGCAGGAAGAGCTGCAGAAGAAGGCTGACGAGCAACGCAAGAAGCTCGAGCAGCAGGGCGCGGCTCCCGGCGCAGCTCCGGCCGCCCAGAAGTAATCGGGACCCAATCCCGGACATGAAAAAGGCGCTCGTTTCGAGCGCCTTTTTTGTTGGCCGCGTCCCGGCGGCGAAACTCAGTTCAGCGACGGATTGCGCGGCCGGTAGCCGCCGTCCTTGTTCTTGATGAAGATCTCGGCGACCTGCGAATGCCGGATCGGCTCGCCGGACTCGTCGGCCAACAGGTTCTGCTCCGACACATACGCGACGTATTCGGATTCAGCATTCTCCGCGAGCAGGTGGTAGAACGGCTGATCCTTGTGAGGCCGCACCTCTTCGGGAATCGACAGCCACCACTCCTCGGTGTTGTTGAATTCCGGATCGATGTCGAAGATCACCCCCCGGAACGAGAAGATCCGGTGGCGCACGACCTGTCCGATCTGGAATTTGGCTGTCCGCGCTTTAATCATCCCCCGTCGATAGACCAGGATTGTGGCCGATGCTAGTGGCCTGATCTGGATTTAACCCCCGCATGAGGGGCGGATAGCCCCCAAATCCTCAGAAATCACTTCATCAATGATCGATATCCTCAATCTGGCGCTCCCTTATTTTGGCTTGATCTTCGTCGGCTTCGCCTGCGGCAAGGTCAAATCCCTGCCGGAATCGGGGCTCGCCTGGATGAACTTCTTCCTGCTCTACGTGTCGCTTCCAGCCCTGCTGTTTGCGATCATGTCCAAGACGCCGTTCTCGGAATTGAACAACCCGCCGTTCCTGATCGCGACCACGCTCTCGACGATCGCCGCATTCACTTTGGCGCTGGTCATCGGCAAGGTGTTCGGGCGGCTGACGCTGCGCGAGGCAACGCTTGCGGGCCTGTCCGGCGGCTACGGCAACATCGGCTATATGGGTCCCGGGCTGGCGCTCGCGGTGCTCGGCACCAAGGCCGCGGCGCCGACCGCGCTGATCTTCTGCTGCGACAGCATCTTCCTGTTCACCATCGTGCCGCTGCTGATCGAGCTCTCCGATCGTGACCATCCCTCGATCGTGCACGCCTTCGCCGTCGTGCTGAAGCAGATCGTGCTGAACCCGCTGATCATGTCGGCCGTCTTTGGTGCGGCGTTCGCATCGCTGCATGTCGAGATGCCCGTCGTGCTCGACCGCACCATCACCTTCCTGCAGAACGCGGCAGCTCCGACCGCGCTGTTCGTGCTCGGCGTGACCGTGGCGCTGCGTCCGTTCGACCGCGTGCCATGGGAGGTGCCCGGCGTCGTCGCGGTGAAACTGTTGCTCCACCCGCTGTTCGCATTCGGCCTGATGCTGGCGTTCGGCCCGTTCGCACAGCCCTGGGCCGCAACCGCCGTGCTGATGGCCTCGTTGCCGCCGGCACTGAACGTGTTCGTCATCGCCCGGCAGAACGACGCCTGGATCGAACCGGCATCCGTCGCGGTGCTGCTCGGAACGTTTGCGTCGGTGGTGACACTGACCACCGTGATGTGGGCGATCCAGACCGGCCGGATCGCGTTTCCCTGAGCGGCGCTATCGCCGCCAGGTCGGCGTCAGGCCTTCGCGCATCGCAAGGCGGCGGAGCGGGCCGATGGCGCCGAGCAAATGCATGCCGACGGCGCGGACCGGCTGCAGCGGCAGGAAGTCGTTGAGCAGGGAGCGGTTGGCGATGTCGATCGCGAAGGTCCGGCTCAGAATGTCCGGGCGCCGCGCGCGGTCGTAGCGCTTGAGCACGTCGTCGGCGCCAGGATCCTGGCCGGACGCGATGGCTTCGCCGGCGAGGCGCGCGATATCGGCGGCATCGCGCAGGCCGAGGTTGAGGCCCTGGGCGCCGATCGGCGGCACCACATGGGCGGCTTCGCCGACCAGCGCGAGGCGGTCGCGGCCGAACGAGTTCGGACGCTCGATCGCCAGCGGAAATAAATTGCGTCCGGGCTCGACGCTCATGCGTCCCAGGATGGAATGCGATTGCTTCTCGATCGCGGCGGACAACTCCGCGTCGTCGAGAGCCCGCAGCCGGTCGGCCTCCGCCGGGGCCGAGACCCAGACGATGCTGGAGCGATCGCCGGGCAGGGGCACGAACACGCAGGGACCGTGCGGCGTGTGGAACTCGGTCGAAACGTTGCGATGCGGACGCGCATGGCCGACGTTGAACGTCAGCGCGGTCTGCGTCAGCTCGCGCCGCGTGACGGTAATGCCGGCGGCCTCCCGGCACAGCGAGTGCCGGCCGTCGGCGCCGACCACGAGCCGGGCCGAGAGAAATTGCGCCGATGCGGTGCGGATCGCGACATCGTCGGCTTCGATGACGACGCTTTCCGCCTCGTCGTCGAAGCGAGCGAGGTTCGGCAGCTCGGCGGCGCGCGCTTCGAGGGCCAGCATCAGCGAGCGGTTGTCGATGTTGTAGCCGAACGCGTCGAGCCCGATTTCCTGACAGGAGAACCGGACCTCAGGCGCGCGGAACAACCGGCCGGTGTCGTCCACGAGCCGCATCACCTCGAGCGCAGCCGCCTTGTCCTTGCAGCGCGACCAGACGTCGAGCGTCTCGAGAAAGTCGACGGAGGCGCCGAGCAGCGCGGTGGTGCGGTTGTCGGCATAAGGCACGCGACGCGCCACCAGCGCGGTCCGCGCGCCGGCCTGCGCCAGCGCGATGGATGCGCTGAGGCCGGCGGGGCCGCCGCCGATCACGGCTGCGTCAAAGAGGGTCGAGGCGTCTGTCATGGCAACGACATTTGACACGCCCCGCGACAAATTCAAGCCCACCTATATTTCCTTGATTTTATGACGAATTATGCCGTCGGGCGGCGCAATGGCTTATGTGCAAACCGGCTCCGTTCTGATAGCAGAAAGCCATGGATGCTGAATTGGACACCCAGCAGGATTCCCTGAAGCCGAGACCGGCGATGCGCGCCGCGGCCTTCTCGGTGCACATCTTCACCGCGTTCGGCGCGGCGATCGCCCTGCTGGCGATGCTGGAGGCCGTGCGCGAGCATTGGGTGGCGATGTTTGGGTGGCTGGGCGTCGCCTTGATCATCGACGCGATCGACGGTCCCATCGCGCGCAGGCTCGACGTCAAGAATGTGCAGCCGAACTGGTCGGGCGACGTGCTCGATCTCGTGGTGGATTTCCTCACGTATGTGTTCGTGCCGGCCTACGCGATCGTGGCCAGCGGCATGCTGCTGCCGGTCGCGGCCCCGCTGCTCGGTGTCGCCATCATCGTCACCAGCGCGCTCTATTTCGCCGACCTGCGCATGAAGGCCGACGACAATCATTTCCGCGGCTTTCCGGCGCTGTGGAATGCGGCGGCATTCTACCTGTTCCTGCTGCACTGGCCGCCGCTGTGGTCGACGCTGCTGGTCGCCGCTCTGGTTGTCGCGACCTTCGTTCCGTTCCACGTGCTGCACCCGGTCCGCGTCGTGCGGTTGCGCTGGCTGACGATGTCGCTGATCGTGATCTGGGGCCTGCTCGCATTCTATGCGCTGAAGATGGATTTCAACGCCGGCACCGGCGTGACCGTCGTGCTCTGCGCCATCGCGCTGTGGATCAGCTTCAGCGACGCCATGATCCGCCTGGTCAGATCGGTCGCATGATGCATCTCCTCACCAGTCCCGAAGCCTGGGCCGCGCTGCTGACCTTGACCGCGCTCGAGATCGTGCTCGGCATCGACAACGTCATCTTCCTGTCGGTGATCGTCTCGCGCATCCCCGAGAAACAGGCCCATCGCGCCCGCCAGATCGGGTTGGCGCTGGCGCTGATCTTCCGCATCATCCTGCTGAGCCTCCTGGTCTGGCTGATCGGCCTGACCGCGCCGGTGTTTTCGGCCGTGGGGCGGGACTTCTCCTGGCGCGACCTCATCCTGATCGGCGGCGGCCTGTTCCTGATTGCGAAAGCGACGCACGAGATCCACGCCGAGGTCGAATCCGACCACGGCGAGGGCGATCAGAAATCGGGGGCCAGCGCGTTCTTCTGGGTGATCGTCCAGATCGTGATCATCGACATCGTGTTCTCGCTGGACTCGATCATCACCGCGATCGGCATGGCGCAGGATATCGAGATCATGGTCGCGGCCGTCGTGATCGCCTGTCTGATCATGTACATCTCGTCCGGACCGGTGTCGCGATTTGTCGCGGAGCATCCGACCACGAAAATGCTGGCGCTGGCCTTCCTGGTGCTGATCGGCGTCGCGCTGGTCGCGGACGGGTTCGAATTCCACATCCCGCGCGGCTACATCTATTTCGCAATTGCGTTCTCGGCGGCGGTGGAATTTTTCAACGTGCTGGCTAAGCGCAACCGCAGGAAGTCGGGCAAGCCGTCGGCCTGACCCTGCGGCCGGCGTCGAGTTGACAAGGCGAGCGCGATGTCTTTCGCTTGCCGCCAGGAAGAAGAGGAGGTCAGGTGATGACCAAAGCCGTCCGTGTGCACAAGGTCGGAGGCCCCGAGGCCCTGGTCTATGAGAGCATCGACGTGCCGGCGCCCGGCCCCGGCGAGGTGCGCATCCGCCAGCATGCGGTCGGCCTGAACTTCATCGACGTCTATTACCGCACCGGCCTCTACAAGGCACCGGGGCTGCCCTTCATCGCAGGCAACGAGGCCTCGGGCGAGGTGGTCGCGGTCGGGCCGGGCGTGACGCATTTCCATCCCGGCGATCGCGTCGCCTATTACCACAATCTCGGTGCCTATACCGGCGAGCGCAACATCCCCTGGGAGAAGCTGGTCAAGCTGCCCGACCACATCACACACGAGCAGGGCGCCGTGCTGATGCTGAAGGGGCTCACGGTCTGGTATCTCCTGCACAAGACCTTCAAGGTCGAGCCGCATCACCGCGTGCTGATCCACGCTGCCGCCGGCGGCATCGGCCTGCTCGCCTGCCAATGGGCGAGGGCGCTCGGCGCGCACGTCATCGGCACCGTCGGCTCGCGTGAGAAGGCCGAACTTGCGGAAGCCAATGGCTGCGACCACGTCATTCTCTACAACGAGGAAGACTTCGTCGCGCGCGTCAAACAGATCAGCCGCAACGAAGGCTGCGACGTCGTCTATGACGGCGTCGGCAAGGCGACTTTCCCGGGCTCGCTGTCGTGCCTGAAGCCGCGTGGCATGTTCGTGTCGTTCGGCAACGCATCCGGCCCGGTGCCGCCGTTCTCGATCGCCGAGCTCAACAACCACGGCTCGCTGTTCGCGACGCGCCCAAAGCTCAACGATTACGTCGGCACGCGCAAGGAACTGCTGGAAGGCGCCGACACGCTGTTTTCCGCCGTCATCAACGGCAAGCTGCACGTACCGATCAATCACGCCTACGCGCTCAAGGATGCCGCGAAAGCGCATATCGATCTCGAAAGCCGCAAGACCACGGGCGCGTCGATCCTGAAGCCGTAAGCTCTCGTGTCCCGGACGCGCCGCAGCGTGAAACGCTGCTGCGCAGAGCCGGGACCCAGAACGTTCACGGTAAACCGCCGAGAGATGGGCCCCGGCTCTGCAGCGCACCGCTGAAGAAGCGCTGCGCTGCGTCCGGGGCACAAGGGCTTACGCCACGCGTCTCGCCGCACCCGCCTTCGTCAAAATCCCGTCGAGACAATCGATCATCTCGGCGATCTCTGCCTTCGTGACGTTCAGCGCCGGCATGAAGCGCAAGCTGTCGACCTGCGGCGCGTTCAACAGCACGCCGGCCTCGAAGGCCTGCGACACGATCCCGGGCGCGATCGGCAGCTTGAGGTCGAGCGCGAGCAGAAGTCCGCGTCCGCGCACGCCGCCGAGCCCGTGCCGGGCCGAGACTTTCTGCAACTCGCTTTCGAGCAGCAGGCCAGTCTCTGCCACCAGTTTCAGGAAGTCCGGCTTGCTGACCTCCTCGAGCACCGCCAGTCCCGCCGCACACATGACCGGGTTGCCGTTGAACGTGCCGCCCTGGTCGCCGTGCTCGAAGCACGACGCGCGTTCGGTCGCGAGCAGGGCCGCGAGCGGCACGCCGCCGCCGATGCCCTTGCCGAGCGTCATGATGTCGGGCGCGATGCCTGCGTGCTCGTAATGGAAGAGCTTTCCGGTCCGACCCATGCCGGTCTGGATCTCGTCGAACATGAGCAGCAGGCCGTGCGCCTCGGTGAGCGCGCGCAGCTCCTGCAGAAACTGATCGATCGCCGGCCACACGCCGGATTCACCCTGAATCGGTTCGAGCATCACGGCGACGGTGTTGTCGTTGATCAGCTTCTCGACCGAGGCGATGTCGTTCAGCTTGGCCTTCTTGAAGCCTGAGACTTTCGGCTCGAACAGCGGCTCGAACGTCTTCTTGCCCGACGCCGACATCGTCGCCAGCGTGCGGCCGTGGAAGCCGCCCTCGAAGCTGATGATCTCGAACGCGCCGCCCTTGTGCAGGCTGCCATATTTGCGCGCGAGCTTGATCGCGCCCTCGTTGGCCTCCGCACCCGAATTGGCAAAGAACACCTGATCGAAGGCGCTGTTTGCGACCAGCGCCTGTGCGAGCTTCAGGCTCGGCTCGTTGTAGAACGCCGGGCTCGGCGTCAGCAGCCGCTTCGCTTGCGCGGCCAGCGCGTCGGCGACCACGGCCGGCGAGTGACCGAGGCAGTTCACGGCCCAGCCCTGCACGAAATCGAGATAGCGCTTGCGGCTGTCGTCCCAGAGGTAGGAGCCCGCGCCGCGGACGAACACGGCCTTGGGCCGTGCGGTGATGTCCATCAGCGCGTCGTAGGGATGCGTCGTCATGTCGAACTCCTCTTTGGGGCAGGAAGGTCTGGTCGGCGGGTGAAAAGGGCGCACGAAAAGCAGAAAGGCCGCACTTTGCGGGTGCGGCCTTTTCGAAAACTCTGCTGAATTCAGGTGATCAGCGGTGTCGTCGGACATGGCGCAACCCATCATCGTCGCGGGTGCGACGACGGAAAGCTGCGCGGCGGTTGGTCCGGGAGTTGATCATGGGCGGCGTCCGTACAACCGAAGGGCAGGGCTTGTCAAGCGGGTGTTTTGCGAGAAGGCCATCGAGCAGCAGCGCAAGCCGCCGCGATTGATGATCACTCGATGCCGTAATGCGCGAACTCTTCGGCAATCTTGGCGTTGGTTGCCTTGGCCGCGGCGATGTCGCGCTCAGCACCTTCATTGTCGCCCATCTTCCGCTTCGCGAGTTCGCGGCCATAGAGCGAACTGTCGTATCCGGGCTTGGTGCTCAGCACCGCGTCGTAATCCGCGATCGCCGCGTCGAGATGGCCGAGCTTGAGATTGACGAGGGCGCGGCTGTCCAGCGTGTGGGGATCGTTGGGCGCCATCTTCAGCGACCGCTCGCAGTCGGTCAGCGCCTCCTGCAGGCGGCCGAGGATCGTGTGCGTCGAAATACATGTTCGCGCGGGCGTAGTAGTCGCGATCTTGGTGCGGCCCGAGCTCGAGCGAAACGGCGAAATCGGCCAGTGCTCGGGCGCGGTCGCCGCGGTCGCGGTAGACGCGCGCGCGGTTGCCGTAGGCCGGCCCGTAGCTCGGGTCGAACTTGATCGACAGGTCTAAGTCCGCGAGCGCGCGATCTTTGTCTCCGTGATTGCTGTAGGCGGTGCCGCGGTTGAAATAAGCCAGCGCGAATTTCGGATTGAGCTTGATGGCCTGATCGTAATCGGCCATCGCTCGCTCGTAATCCTTGTCGACGTATGAATTGCCGCGGTTGTTGAAGTAGAGCGGATCGCGCGCGTTCAGGCGGATGGCGCGCGTGTAGTCGGCGATGGCACGGTCGGTGTCGCCGAGGTCGTCATAGGCAATGCCGCGATTGTAGAAGAGATCGGAGTCCTTGGCATCGAGGTCGATGGCCCGGTTGAAGTCCGCCAGCGCGCGCGCGGGCTCGCCCTTGCGCCGAAACATCTCGCCGCGATTGGCGAGCGCATGCGTGTTGTTGGGATTGGCCTTCAGCACGGCCGAGCAGGCCGCGATGCGCTGGTCCTCGCCGGCATCGATGTCGTCGCTGAAGCACCATTGGCTGGCCTGCGCGGCGGGCGAGGATCGCGCTGCGGCAGGATCAACTGAAGCGAGCAGGCCCATCGCGATCCCGACCGCGGACAGCTTGAACCAAATTGCCGATATTTCCGGATGTTTCATTTTGCCTGCCAGCTCGAAACCATTGCGCCTCTAGCGCGTTTGTGATCCAAGGACGCGACTTGGTTCGAACCGAATGCATCACGGCTCAGACCAAGAAGGCGGGACCATCCAGAACAGTTTCAAAGCCTTGTCCGATACGCCTTATCCGATTGACCTCGACAGCGTCCGCGGCGCGTTTCCGCCGGGCATCGAGGCGCCCTCGCTGCTGATCGATTTCGCCGGCTGGCTTGAGGGGCGTCCCTGGGGCAGCGTCGGTTGTTTCTCCCTGCAGGGCCAGTTCTCCGACCAGGCGCCGATCTTCGACGGCAGTCCGCTGCGCGACCGGTTTTCGCTGTTCATGCGCTTGCCGGACGGCTCGGCCGTTGGCGGCTGGTATGGCGCGGGTCTCGATCGTGACAATCCGCCGATCGTGGGGCTTGGCTCCGAAGGCGATTACGAACTGCTGGCACCGAGCCTCGACATCCTGCTGGCGAAGCTGACGTCGCGGCAATTCGACGACGCCTGGAGTGATCTCAAGCCGCATGACGAGGTCGCACCTCACACGGCCGAGCTTGCGCAATGGCTTGCCGGACAGCCGGCCGCCGACAAGCCGGTGTGCGATGACGGCGCGCCTGACATGCCTGACTTCCGCGGCTTCATGGAAAAGTGGAGCAGAGATCGCGAAGAGTATTGGGCCAATCATCGCCTGATGGCCGAGCTCGGCTGGCGTCTCGCCGCGCATCTTCCCAAAGGCAAGAACGCCTGGGACAAGACCCATTTCGAGGTCGCCATCGTCGGCAAGCAATACGAGGCGCGCGTGCTGTCGCGCGGGCCGCAGCCGTTCGAGGAAGCCGGCTCGGTCGAATCCCTGCTGCGCGATCTGCGCGAGGAGATGCGCAAGGCCCAGCCCGAACTTGGGCTGTGGTTCGCGATGAAGTTCGGCCTCTATGCCGACGGCCGCGTCATGCCGAATTTTGAATACGACGCGCGCCCGACCATCGGCGGCGAACCGGCACTATTGGCCGAAGCGAAAGCCGATATCGCCCGCGCCCCGCGCCCGGAGCGCTGGGTGCCGAAATGGCTGGCTTGACTACCACCACATTGCCATTGCGAGCGTAGCGAAGGCTGAACCCGACCCGTCATCCTGAGGCGCGAGGCATGGGACGCGTTGCGTCCCATGGGGAGCCTCGAAGGATGAGCGGCCGGGATGCAGCCGGGCCGTCGTCCTTCGAGGCCCGCCCTACGGCGCGATCGCGCCGCAGAGCGCGCACCTCAGGATGACGGTGATGGAGATGTCATCGCGGTGTTCGCAATGACGGAGAACTCAGAACCCCGCCACGCTGCCGTACAGATCGTACTGATCCGCGCGCTCGATCTTCGCCGTGACGATCTCGCCGACGCGCAACGGGCGGCGGCTTGAGAGGTACACAGCGCCGTCGATCTCCGGCGCATCCGCCTTGGAGCGGCCCTTGGCCACCGTCGGGCCGACCTCGTCGATGATGATCTGCTGGCGCGTGCCGACCTTGCGTTTCAGGCGCCGCGCCGAGATCTTCTGCTGGCGGGCCATCAGCGCGTTGTAACGCTCCTGCTTGACCTCTTCCGGCACCGGGTTCTCGATCGCGTTCGCAGTCGCGCCCGCCACCGGCTCGTACTTGAAGCAGCCGAGGCGATCGATCTCGGCTTCATCCAGCCAGTCGAGCAGATAGGCGAAGTCGGCATCGGTCTCGCCGGGGAAGCCGACGATGAAGGTCGAGCGCAGCGCCAGATCCGGGCATTCCTCGCGCCAGCGCTTGATGCGCGCCAGCGTCTTGTCCTGCGCGGCCGGACGCTTCATCGCTTTCAGCACGTCGGGGCTCGCATGCTGGAACGGGATGTCGAGATAGGGCAGCACCTTGCCCTCGTTCATCAGCGCGATGACCTCGTCGACATGCGGGTAGGGGTAGACATATTGCAGCCGAACCCAGGCGCCGAGTTCGCCGAGCTCGCGGGCGAGGTCGAGGAATTTGGCGCGGACCTGGCGGTCCTTCCACGGGCTCTCGGCATATTTGAGATCGACGCCGTAGGCCGAGGTGTCCTGAGAGATCACCAGCAGCTCTTTGACGCCGGCGCCGACCAGCCGCTCGGCCTCGCGCAGCACGTCATTGGCCGGACGCGAGACGAGGTCGCCGCGCAGCTTCGGAATGATGCAAAAGGTGCAGCGGTTGTTGCAGCCCTCGGAGATCTTCAAATACGCATAGTGGCGCGGCGTCAGCTTGATGCCCTGCGGTGGCACCAGGTCCACATGCGGATTGTGCGTGGGCGGCAGCGCGCGATGCACGGCGTCGAGCACGCTCTCATATTGCTGCGGACCGGTGATGGAGAGCACGCCGGGATAGGCCTGCTCGATCGCTTCCGGCTCGGCGCCCATGCAGCCCGTCACGATCACCTTGCCGTTCTCGGCCATGGCCTCGCCGATGGCGGAGAGCGATTCCTGCTTGGCGCTGTCGAGGAAGCCGCAGGTGTTGACGATGACGATGTCGGCCCCGTCATGCTTGCGGGCAAGCTCATAGCCCTCCGCGCGCAGCCGCGTGATGATGCGCTCGGAGTCCACTAATGCCTTGGGACACCCGAGCGACACGAAGCTGACCTTGGGCGCAGCCGTCTGATCCATATCCAAATCTGCCTGATTGACAGGCTTGAGCTAGTCCCAGTTGCCCATAATTACAACCCTTTGCATGGCCCTCGGGCGTGCTAAGGATGAATCGCGGGTGGTGAGTGAGCAATGAGCGCCGAACAGTCGCCTAAAATCGTGATTGTCGACGAAAGCCCGATCCGGGCGGCAATCCTCGAGGAGGGGTTGCGGGAAGCCGGATTCACCCAAGTCGTCCATATCCGCGAGATGCAGAGCCTGCTGGCCCGTATTTATGCGGTGGATCCCGATATCATCCTGATCGATCTGGAAAACCCCAGCCGCGACGTGCTGGAAGCGATGTTCCAGGTCAGCCGCGCCGTGCGGCGGCCGATCGCGATGTTCGTCGACCAGAGCGATTCCGCCTCGATCCAGGCGTCGGTGGAGGCGGGGGTCTCGGCCTACATCGTCGATGGACTGAAGAAGGAGCGCATCAAGCCGATCCTCGATCTCTGCGTGTCGCGCTTCAACGCCTTCGCGAAACTCCAGGAGGAGCTTGAGCGCACCAAGTCGCAGCTCGAGGATCGCAAGGTCATCGAGAAGGCCAAGGGCATCCTGATGAAGGTCAAGGGCCTCAACGAGGACGAGGCGTACGTGTTGCTGCGCTCCACCGCCATGCGCGAAAAGAAGAAAATCGGCGAGATCGCGCAGTCGATCATCACCGCGTCGGAGATGCTGAAATGACCGCGACCCTCCGCATCGGATTCATTCCGCTGGTCGACGCCGCCGCCCTGATCGTTGCCGTCGACAAGGGCTTTGCCGCGGCCGAAGGGCTCGAGGTCGAGCTGGTGCGCGAGGTCTCCTGGTCCAACGTACGCGACAAGCTCAATATCGGTCTATTCGACGCGGCCCATCTGCTCGCGCCGGTGGCGATCGCGTCCTCTCTCGGGCTCGGCCACGTCAAGGTGCCGATTGCTGCGCCTTTCAATCTTGGCATCAACGGCAATGCGATCACGGTCTCGCCGGCGCTTCATACCGCGCTGATGGAGGAGATCGACGGCGACCGCTTCGATCCGCTCGTCACCGCGAAGGCGCTGGCGAAGGTGGTTGCGAAGCGGCGCAAGGAGGGCGCCGAGCCTTTGACCTTCGGCATGACATTCCCGTTCTCGACACACAATTACCAGCTGCGGTTCTGGATGGCCGCGGCCGGCGTCGATCCCGACGAGGACGTGCGGCTCGTCGTGCTGCCGCCGCCCTACATGGTCGACAGTCTCAGGAGCGGGCATGTCGATGCGTTCTGCGTCGGGGCGCCCTGGAATTCGGTCGCCGTCGATCTCGGCATCGGCCACATCCTGCATTTCGTCTCGGATATTCTGGTGCGCGCGGCGGAGAAGGTGCTCGCGGTTCGCCAGGTCTGGGCCGACAAGCATCCTGACATCGTCGCCGCGCTGGTGCGTGCCGCGGTGAAGGGCGCCGAATTCATCGAGCAGCCCGCGAACCTTGCCGAGACAGCGGAGATCCTTGCCCGGCCCGAGCGGATCGGCGTCGATGCCGAAGTCATTCAACGTACGTTGACCGGCCGGCTGAAGATCTCGCCTGATGGTACGCTGCGCGAAAGCGGACGCTATCTGCTGGTCGGACGTGAGGGGGCAGGGCGCCCCGAGCCGGTCCAGGCTGCCTGGCTCTATGCCCAGATGGTGCGCTGGGGCCAGACGGCGCTGACGCCTGATGGCGTCAGAACGGCCATGGCCGTGTTCAGGCCGGATCTGTACGATGCAGCCCTTGGCCGCGCTCTGACCGTTGAAGCGCCCGCGCCGTTCGGGGCGTTTGCAGGGCCGGTCTTCGATCCCGGCAACATCAGGGGACACCTCGAGGCATTCGAGGTCGGGCGCTGGAAGGCCTGATTCGAGTTGCCGTGTTTTTGAGCGGGCGCAGCACCAGTCTAAAATTTAGGCCCAATGCCCGAATTTCGTGAGAGCGACGACACCGGGATTTTCCCGGGGCCACTCTCAACCATTTGAAATTCCATCTATTTCCATTTCGTCGAAGCTGGCACGCAACTTGTATGTTGCAGTGCGGCCAGCCTGTCACAGATGCCTGCTGAGCCAAGTCCCACAGCAACGAAGCTGATCGGACCGTCGGGTGCAAAGCGGGCTTCTTGGGCCAGCCGAGTTCCTCACGGGTCGCGCCAATATCCGTCGATCCCACACTCAGGTGGCCGCAGGAGCTTCGTACCCGACCATGAAAATCGATACGCTCTCAGTCGACTTCTCCGACGAGCAGAAACGCTATCTCGAAGGCTTTACGACCGGCCTGCAGATCAGCCGCGTCGGTCGCGGTCTTGGCGGCGGCGCCGGCAAGGCGAACGCCGAGCCGGTTGGTCCCGATGCCGTGCACATCAAGGCGCAGGACAAGGTGGTCGCCGCGGGCAAGAAGCTCGCCGATCAGGAGAAGTTCAAGCGCGACGAACATCCCTTCGACGCCTATCCGCGGCTGCGCCAGCAGGCGCTCGACAACGCGCCGCCGAGCCCGGCGGACAATTTCCGCTGGCGCTATTACGGCATCTTCTACGTCGCGCCGACGCAGGACTCCTACATGAGCCGCCTGCGCATTCCGAACGGCATCATGAAGCACTGGCAGATGTCAGGCCTTGCCGATCTCGCCGATGAGCTGTGCGGTCCCTACAGCCACGTCACGACACGCGCCAATCTGCAGCTGCGCGAGATCCCGCCGAAGCACGCCGTCAAGCTGATCGAGGGCATCCAGGACCTCGGCCTGTGCTCGCGCGGCTCCGGCGCCGACAATATCCGCAACGTGACCGGCACCGCGACGGCCGGCATCGATCCGCAGGAGCTGATCGACACGCGACCGTATGCGCGCGAGTGGCACTACCACATCCTCAACGACCGCGCGCTGTACGGCCTGCCGCGCAAGTTCAACGTCGCCTTCGACGGCGCCGGCAAGATCGCCGTGCTCGAAGAGACCAACGACATCGCGTTTACGGCCTATGAGGTGAAGGACGGTTTCGGCGTCGAGCCCGGCGTCTGGTTCCGGCTTGGCCTCGGCGGCATCACCGGCCACAAGGATTTTGCAAAATACTCCGGCATCATCGTCAAGCCGGAGGAGGCGACGGCAGTTGCCGACGCCATCGTGCGGGTCTTCATCGACCATGGCGACCGCACCAACCGCAACAAGGCGCGGCTCAAATACGTGCTCGACAGCTTGGGCCATGACGGCTTCCTTGGGCTCGTCGAGGAGCGGCTGAAGAAGCCGTTCACGCGCGTGCCGGACGAGGCGTTCCTGCCGCGGCCCGCGGCAGACCGCATGGCGCATGTCGGCGTCCACAAGCAGAAGCAGGACGGCCTCAACTGGATCGGCGTGTCGTTGACGCTCGGCAAGCTCAGCTGCGATCAGATGCGCGGCCTCGCCAAGGCCTCTCGCGACCTCGGCGACGGGGAGATCCGTTTGACGGTCTGGCAGAACCTGCTGATCTCAGGTGTTCGCGACGAGAACGTCGAACTTGCGATTGCCGCGATCAAGGCGATCGGGCTTGCGGTCGAGGCCTCGCACATCAAGGCCGGTCTTGTCGCCTGCACCGGCAACGCCGGCTGCCGTTTCGCCGCGTCCAACACCAAGCGGAATGCCGCCGAGATCGGCGACTGGTGCGAGCCGCGCGTCCCCATGGACAAGCCGGTCAACATCCACGTCACCGGCTGCCATCACTCCTGCGCGCAGCATTATATCAGCGACATCGGGCTGATCGGCGCGCGGGTACCAATTAACGACGAGGACACGGTGGAGGGCTATCACCTCTTCACCGGCGGCGGGTTCGGCCCCGACGCCGATGTCGGGCAGGAGGTGTATCACGACCTCAAGGCCGAGGATGCGCCGAAGACGGTCGAAGGCCTGCTCAAGGCTTATCTCGCCCATCGCTCCTCGCCCGACGAGACCTTCCTCTCCTTTGCGCGCCGCCACGACGGCGAAACGTTGCGCAAGCTTGCCGATGCACAGGTGTCCGCATGAACCAGATCACGCCTCCGCCGAAACTCGACATCATCCCCGCCAGTGCGCCGTTCTCGGACGCACAGCGTTCCTGGCTCAACGGCTTCTTTGCCGGTCTGCTCTCGCCCGACGTCGCGGCGCCGCTGTCGGCGGAGCAGGGCGCGGCCGTCATGGGTGCGGCCGGTGACGGCGACGATGGCGAGGCGCCGTGGCACGACCAGACCATGCCGATCGCCGATCGGATGAAGCTCGCCGAAGGCCGTCCCGTGCGCCGCAAGATGATGGCGGCGATGGCACAGCAGGATTGCGGCCAGTGCGGCTACAATTGCCACGACTATTCGGAGGCAATCGCGTCGCGCAGCGAAGCGCGACTCAATCTCTGCGTTCCCGGCGGCAAGGAAACCGCCCGGATGCTGAAGGCGCTGAACGAAGAGCTGGACAAGGCGCCGGCGGCGAGAGCCCCGGAGAAGCAGGATGCGGTGGCCGCGCCCGCGGTGACGGTAACGATCGCCGAGCCCGGCCGCTCGCGCGACAATCCTGTTCCGGCAACCTTCCTGTCGCGCCGCCTGCTCAACAAGGGCAAGTCGGAGAAGGAGACCTATCACGTCGAGTTCGATCTCTCCGAGAGCAAGCTCGACTACATCGTCGGCGACAGTTTCGGTGTGTTCGCGCGCAACGATCTCGGTCTCGTCGACCAGATCATCGCGCTGCTCGGCGCGTCCCATACGACCAAGGTCAATGGCAAGACCTTGCGCGAAGTGCTGACCGACGACGTCTCGCTGTCGCCGGCGCCTGACTCGTTGTTCGAGCTGATTTCGTTCATCACCGGCGGCGCGCAGCGCGAGAAAGCGAGGGCGCTGGCGCAGGGCGAGGATCCCGATGGCGATGCGGCGACGTTGGACGTCATGGCGGCGCTACAGAAGTTCTCCGGCACGCGGCCGCATCCCGAGGCGTTCATCGAGGCGCTCGAGCCGCTGCAGCCGCGGCTCTATTCGATCTCGTCGTCGCACAATGCCACGCCGGGCAAGCTGTCGCTGACGATCGACTCGGTGCGGTACGTCATCGGCAAGCGCAAGCGCCTCGGTGTGGCCTCGACATTCCTCGGCGAGCGCATCAACGAGGGCGACAAGCTCAAGGTCTATGTGCAGAAGGCGCACGGCTTCGGCCTGCCGCATGATCCGAAAACGCCCGTCATCATGATCGGCCCCGGCACCGGCATCGCGCCGTTCCGCGCCTTCCTGCACGACCGCAAGGCCACCGGCGCGCCCGGCAAGAACTGGCTGTTCTTCGGCCACCAACGCAGCGATTGCGACTTCTTCTACCAGGACGAACTCAACGCGATGAAGACCTCGGGCCTTCTCACGCGGATGTCGCTGGCCTGGTCGCGCGACGGCGAGAAGAAGTTCTACGTGCAGGACCGCATGCGCGAAGTGGGCCGCGAGCTCTGGACCTGGCTCGCCGAGGGCGCGCATCTCTACATCTGCGGCGATGCCAAGCGCATGGCCAAGGACGTCGAGCGCGCGCTGGTCGATATCGTTGCCCAGTTCGGCGCGCGTTCGACCGACGAAGCGGTCAGCTTCGTCGCCGAGCTGAAGAAGACCGGCCGCTTCCAGGCAGACGTCTACTAGGGGGCGAGTCCCGCTGTCATCTCAACGTCATGCTCCCGGTTCCAACTGGTTTGGATCTTAACGAATAAGATTCTCGGAACCGGCGGACGGAGAGAATTTGCGCCTGCGATGAGGCTCCTCCGGAGAAGCCCCATCGCTATTTCCGCCGGACTCTTGCCCGGCCCCCTGGTCACCCCCTCATAATCCGCGGATGGAGCGTTGGAGATCGACCATGCGCGAATTGTCAGCGGAAGCCAGACTGCATTTCTACGCGCGCTCGCTCTCGCGTCGGACCGGTGCGAGCATGCACCATGTCGCGCTCTACAGCGCCTTCGCCGTCATCGCCGCGATCGTGTTCGGCACGCTGTCGGTGCATCCGTTCTGATCACCCGCGCTTGAACGGCGCCACCTCGATCCCCGCATCCTTCAACGCCTGGCGCAGGCTGCGCGCGATATCGACCGCGCCATGCGTGTCGCCATGGATGCAGACCGTGTCCGTGCGCATCTTGATGACCTTGCCGGTCACCGACACCACCGCGCCGTCCTGCACCATCCGCACCACGCGATCGGCGATCGCCTTGGCGTCGTGCAGCACCGCGCCTGGCTTCTTGCGCGAGACGAGGTTGCCGTCGTCCTCATAGGCCCGGTCGGCGAACACTTCGTGCACCAGCGGCAGATTGGCCTCTTCGCCGGCCTTCACCAGCTTGGAATTGGCGAGCACCACGAAGATGAGATTGGGATCGACCGCCTTGATGCCGGCGGCGATTGCCTTCGCCGTCATGTCGTCCTCGCAGGCCACGTTGGAGAGCGCGCCATGCGCCTTCACATGCGTCACCTTGTGGCCCGCGGCGGTCGCGATCGCCTGCAACGCGCCGATCTGGTAGGCGACGAGGTTCTCGATCTCGGACGACTTCAGCCCGGCGATCGGATGCCGGCCGAAGCCGTGCAGGTCGCGGTAGCCGGGATGCGCGCCGACCGAGACGCCGCGCGCCTTCGCCAGCTCCACCGTGCGGCGCATGATGTCGGGATCGCCGGCATGGAAGCCGCAGGCAACGTTGACCGAGCTCGCCAGCTCGATCATGGCGGCATCGTTGCCCATCTCCCACGCGCCGAAACCTTCGCCGAGGTCGCAATTGAGATCGATCGTCTTCATCGGGTTTTCTCCGCCTCTGGTCTTCTTGTCGTTTACGGCTCCGCCGCGACCTGCCAGGTCCCGGCATCCATCGCGTTCACCGCATAGCCCGCGACATTAGCATCGCTGAGCGCTTCGATGTTGAGCTCGACGGTGTCGGAGGAGCGCAGGCGGTCGGGAAGGTCCTTGATCAGTCGCGCGAACTTGCGGGCCTCGTCCTGCGCCTCGGCCATGGTGACTTGCTGGAAGCGGAACGTGGTTCCAGCCGAAGTCTGCGCGAGGCGTCCGACGTCGGCCGTGATCACGGTGGCGATCTTCGGATAGCCGCCGGTGGTGCCACGATCCATCATCAATGCGATCGGCGAACCATCGCCGGGCACTTGGATGCTGCCGATGACGGTTCCGTCGGAGACGATGTTGTGGCCGTGCAGATGCTTGATCGCGGGGCCCTCGAGCCGGTAGCCCATGCGGTCGGAGGTCGCGGAGATCTTCCAGTCGCTGCCGAGGAACAGCGCCTTGTTGGCGTCGTCGAACTCGTCGTCCTGCGGTCCCAGCAGGACGCGGATGGGACCCGTCGAAGGCTTCGGCAGTTCGATGCGCAGCTCCGGCGCGCCGCTTGCGCCGTCGACCGTGAATTCGTCGCCGGCCTGGAGCGGGCGCGGGTAGGGGCTGCCGAGCCCGGCGCGGGCATTCACCGCAAGGCTGCCGAACACCAGCTCGCCCTTGATGCCGCCTTCGATCGCCAGATAGGTGAACGCGCCGCCGCGGGCAAAGCCCAGCGTCAGCGTCTGGCCGTCCTTCAGCGTCATCGACGTATCCATCGCCACCGGTTTCCCGGCGATGTCGGCATTGCGCGGCGCGCCCGCGATGGCGACGCGCACGGCACCGTCCTTGGCCGTGAACGTCGCGCCGAACGGACCGATCTCGACCACGGCCGCGAATGGCGCGTTGCCGACCAGCGTGTTCGCCGCCGCCAGCGACAGGCGATCCATCGCGCCGCTGACCGTGAGGCCGTAGCGCTGCGCGCCGTGGCGACCGCCGTCCTGGACGGAGCTTGCTGGGCCGATGTTGGCGATGACGAGCCGGCTCATGCGGTCACCTGCTCCGCGACGATCTCGCCGGCCTCGGCGGCGCGGTCGAGCTCGTCGAAGGCCTTGTGGTCGATGGCGAAAAACGTCACGCGATCACCGGGTTCGGTGAGGAAGGTGGGATTGCGGTGGAGCTGATAGGTCCGCACCGGCGTACGCCCCAGCAGGTGCCAGCCGCTCGGCGCGGCCAGGCACTGGATGCCGGCCTGGATGCCGCCGATCGAGATCGTGCCGGCGGGCGTGAACAGCCGGGGGCTTTGCCTGCGCGACATGTGCAACGATTTGTCGAGGCCGGAGAGATAAGACCAGCCCGGCGTGAAGCCGATCATGGCGACGCGATAGTCGCCGCCGGTGTGGCGCGCAACGATGTCGTCGGGCGTGGTGTTGAGCGCCTTGGCGACGTCCTCGAGGTCGATGCCGTGCTCGCCGCCATAGGCGACCGGAATGCGCCAGCGCCGCGCCTTGGTGGCCGGCGGCAGCGGCTGGATGGCGAGCGGGACGATCTTCTCGCCGAGCGCATCGAAGCCGATCTTGCCGGGATCGTAATGCACCAGCAGCGAGCGATAGGTCGGCACCGTCTCGGTGATGCCGTCGATGGGATTTGCGACCAGCGCCTTGTCGAGCGCGAGCACGCGCTCGTTGGCGGCATCGTCGATGGTGCGGCTGAACTCGACCGTGACGGCGCTGTCGCCACTGGGCAGAAGGCGGGGCGGGGGGAGCGTCGCGGCCATGAGCTGTTCGAAATCGGGCCTTGAGGAAAATCGCGGCGCTCGTCCTTGAGTTCCGCCTCGTCCCTGCTTCGCGTAAATGCGCCCGCAAGTCCAATAAATTAATGCAGGGCGCCGCGATAAGACCTTGTTATCGCGTCGCATAACTGCCCTGCAGGCCCGCATTCTTGGCCCTTGACGGCAGGCGCCCGGCTCGCAAGATGCGCGGCGTTCTTTCCCGCACCTCGGAGCTCGTTGTCGTCCATGTCGCTGTCCCCCGAAGCCCGCAAGACCCTCGCCGGCATCACCACCGCCACCATCACCACGGTCCTGCTGAAGAAAGGCCTGCGCAATGTGTGGATGCGCGGCGCGCGTCCGCTGCGTCCGGGCCTGCCGCGGCTGGTCGGCCCGGCCTTCACGCTGCGCTTCGTGCCGGCGCGCGAGGATCTGGCGACGCCGGAATCCTGGTCGTCGCCGATCTCGACCCGCACCGCGATCGAGGCGATGCCCGAAGGCTGCATCGCCGTGGTCGATGCCATGGGCATCACCGATGCCGGCATCTTCGGCGACATCCTCTGCGCCCGCATGATGAAGCGCGGCGTCACGGCGCTCGTCACTGACGGCGTGGTGCGCGACGTCGAGGGCGTGCTCGGCACCAACCTGCCGGTCTGGTGCGACGGTTATGCCGCGCCGCCGTCGGTTGCTGGCCTGACCTTCGTCGGCTGGGGCGAGCCGATCGGCTGCGGCGGCGTCGCCGTCTTCCCGAACGACATCGTCGTCGCCGACCAGGATGGCTGCGTGCTGATCCCGCAAGCGTTGCTCGACCACGTCATCAACGAGAGCGTCGAGCAGGAGCGCATGGAAGCCTGGATCGTCACCGAGGTGAACAACGGTGCCGCGCTGCCGGGCCTCTATCCGATGAACGCCGAGACCAAGGCGCGCTACGCCGCCAGCAAGAAGTAACAAATAAGGAAACGAGGTAACCCCATGGACATCATGCTCGCCGGCACGCGGCCGACCCGCCGCGCGCCGAAGGAAAACTTCACCGGCACCGTGCTGCAGGACCCCATCAACATGGCGCCCGCACCGGCGCGGCTCAACGTCTCGCGCGTCTCGTTCGAGCCGGGCGCCCGCACCAACTGGCACCACCATCCGCTCGGGCAGACGCTCTACGTGATTTCGGGCGTCGGCCGTGTCCAGACCAAGGGCGGCCCGGTGCAGGAGATCCGTCCCGGCGACACCGTCTGGATTCCGCCGAACGAAGTGCATTGGCACGGCGCCTCGCCGGGCAACAGCATGTGCCACATCGCCATGCAGGAGGCGCTCGACGGCGTGTTCTCGACCTGGCTCGATCCGGTCTCGGACGCGGATTACAACGCGCCGCTCGGCTAGCTCTCGTGCCTCGGATGCAATGCAGCGCCTGAGCGGTGCATTGCTGATCCGGGGCCCACCAACTCTTCAAGGCAAAATCTCTGGGTCCCGGCTTAACGGAGCAGCGTTACACGCTGCGCCGCGTCCGGGACGCACGCCTACATCCGCTCCGCCGTCCATGTGCCCTTGCACATGGGACCGCTCCAGGTGCCGGAGCCGGAGGTGCCGCTGAGCCGGCCGAAGCCGACCGCGCGCTTGATGCCGGTGCTCAGGGTGACGTTGATGCTGCCGGCGTCGGCGACGCGGCCCGATGCCGTCACTGCTGCGCTGCTCGATGCAATCTGGCCATTGTTGATCCCGATCGCGACGGTTGCGCCGTTGCCGCAGGTCTCGCTCGATGACGAGATGCGGACATTCCATGTCCCGTCGAAGCTGGTGCCCGCGGCATCGGCCTGCGCGAGCGGGACCATGATGGCGATAATGGTAGCGAAGAAACCCTTGCGAAATCCGTTCATGACACGCCCCTTGGGGTTGACCATGGGGGGATCGTGTCACGGGTCCGGAACCTGCGATGTGAGGGCTGTCACGCGTGCAGGGCGCTATTGCCAGACGCTGTGTGAGATGGCGCACCATGGCGCACTTTGGGCGGGCCAAAGCAAAGGGGCCCTCGCGGGGCCCCTTGTCTTTCCCTGAACGTCGAGCCCGAACTCAGTTCACGCGCGTCCAGGTCTGGCCGCCGCAGAACATGCCGCCGAAGGCGCAGCCCTGCACGCGCAGGCGGTCGGTGCCCTTCATCGCGATGGTCGAATCGTAGGTCGAGCCGGTGTTGGGATCGAGGATGCGGCCGGACCATTTTTGGTCCTTGCCGGGCTTCATGTTGATCAGCACCTGCTCGCCGTTCTGGTTCGATTTGCTGTCGACCGAATAGCCGCAGAGATTGTTGCCGCATTGCTCGATGCGGACTTTGCCTTCCTTCTCCTCGGTCAGCCAGATGCCGAGCGGCGAGGTGAGGTCGCGCGTGGCCGAAGCCGCGGGCGGCGGCGGGGCGACGGCGGCGGCCTGGACGGGCGCGGGCGCGGCGGGTGCCGGCGCGGGCGCTGGAGGCGGGGCCGGGGGCGCGGCAGCCACGGTCGGGGCCGGCGGCGGCGCGGGCGGCACTGCGGCCTCTGTCGGGGCAGCACTCGGCGCCGGCTGCGGCGGCGGCACCATCGCATCGCTGGCCGGTGCGTTGTTGGCGGTCGCCGCCGGCGGCGGAGCGGGCGGCAGTGGAGCCGGAGCGGGCGCCGCGGCTGCAGGGGCCTGTTCGACTGCTGCCGGAGCCGCGACGGGCGCAGCGGCCGGAGCCGCCGGTGCCTGCGGAGTGGCCTTGGCCTCCTGCGGCGGCTGCTGGGCTGGCGCCGTCTCGTTCTTCTTGGCCTTCTTCGCCTTGCCCTGGTTGGTGTTGTCGTAGACGCCCGGGATCTGCACGGTGCCGCGATCAGGGTCGATGCGGATGGTGCGCCCGCCATACTCGAAGGTGTACTGCGCCTGGGCAGCGGTGCTCGCCAAAAGGAATGCGGCCGTGGCCAACAGCTTCCTCATTTCCATCTCCTGAACAGGTGGTCCCCGCACCGACGCTTACGCGGCGGTTCGATCGCAAAAAGTGATCTAGATCACTGTCGTTGGTATGAGTCGTCTTGTGGCTGTTCCGGGTTCAATAACGCCGGGAGACAGTCCAAAATTGGGCCGGGGCGAGCGACAGGAGGACGCGGCCCCACGCGTGTTCCGGGCGCCCCAAGCATGATCCGTCCCCGAAGGGCCGCGTTGGCGCAAAGTGCGAAGCGGATTTCCGAAAAGATCATGCTCGAACAACAACCTGAAGCGCGATGACGATCCTTCCCAATCTCGTCGCGCTTTAGTCGAACCAGGCCCCGTAGATCTTCCTGTAGCTGCCGTCTTCCATCGAGATGTGCAGCCACTGGTCGACGAAGGCTTTCAGCGCCATGTCGCGCTGGAGCCAGTAAGCCTTCTCCGAGAAGTCGAACGGTTTGTCCGGATGCACCGCGCAGAGCACGCCGTGATGCTGCTTCTGCTGGTAGCGGGTCTCGGAGGCATCCGTCATCATCAGGTCGGCGTTGCCCTTGGCGATCTCGTCGAAGATCACGGTATTGTCGGGGAAGACGGTGATGTCGGCGTCCTTGATATTGGCGCGCGCGAACCGCTCGTTGGTGCCGCCGGGATTGACGATGACGCGGGTGCCCTTCTTGTCGATATCGGGAAGTGTCTGATATTTGCCGACATCGGCACAGCGCGTGATCGGCGTCTTGCCTTCGCGCATGATCGGCGTGGAGAAGTAACCCTTCTTCTGCCGGTCGAGCGTGACCGAGACGCCGCCCATGGCGATATCGAACTGGTCGGCCTCGAAATCCTTCATCAGCTTCGGCCAGGCTGTCGCGACATACTCGACCTTGACGCCGAGCGCCTTGCCGAGCGATTCCGCCATGTCGACGTCGAAGCCGCTGAACTGTTGCGTGGTCTTGTCGAGATAGGTGAAAGGCTTGTAATCGCCAGTCATGCCGACGCGCAGCGTGCCACGTTTGATGATCTCGTCGAGCCGTGACGGCGCCTGCTGCGCATGAGCCGAAAGGCCTGCCAGCGACATCATCACCAAAGCAATCACGATGCGAACGATCATCTCTTTTCCACCCATGCCCAAGCTGTCATTGTGCAGCCCTTGGGCGGTCGATTTAGACCAGATGCCAGCCGCTGGCGAGACGGAATTGAAGGGAATTGTGACGTGACGATCTCGATGTACGAGGCCTCGGTCGGCCTCTTCGTGCCTTACCTGCGCAACCTGTCCGTTCTGCTCGACAAGGGCGTTGCCTATGCGGAGACGCGCAAGTTCAATCCGGCGGTCCTGCTCGGCATGCGCATGGCGCCGAACATGTACGACCTGGCGCAACAGATCGGCGAGGCCTGCCGTCATGCCACGGTCACCTCGGCCTTGCTGGCGCAATGCGAACCGGTCGCGCTGCCTGCGTTGGAGCACGACATGGCCGGGCTCCAGGCGCGCATCGCGACGTCGATCGAATTCATCGAGAGCCTGCCGCGCGCCGAGATCGACGCGGCTGCGGAGCTGAAAGTCGTCTGGACGCTCAAGAATGGAGCCGAGCTGCCCTTCACCGGGCGTACATTGCTGCTCGTCAACTGCATTCCGCAGTTCTTCTTCCACGTGACGACGGCCTACGACCTGCTGCGGCACGCAGGCGTCGAGCTCGTGAAGAAGGATTTTATGGGAAGGAAGTGAGGGGCATGATCCAGCTGGGGATCATGCCCGAGAGCAGGGAAGCTTACGCTTCGCCCTTGCGCTCGTAGTCGGCGAGCGAGCTGCGGCCGGCGATCTCGCTGCGCAGTAGCTCGAAGCGCCGATGGGCTTCGTCCTCGTGCTCGTCGACGAAACGCACGGCGGCCTCGCTCGTCATCGGGCCGCTGACCACGGGTACCGACTGCTCGCCGATGGTTTCGTGCACATAGAAGTGGCCGTCGTCGTCGCGATGCACCGTCCACTTCAGGCGGATCGCCACCATCGGCCCCGGGCCGACCTTGCTGTAGCCGTCGGCGTCGGTGTGCTCCGGCGCCAGCGGCTGCTCTTCGACAACCGGATGCTCGTCCGAGATCTGATCCGAGACCTGATGCTCGTCAGCTGCCGAATATTCTTCGGCAGGCGACGTCTCCGCCTCCGTTTCCGTTTCGGGTTCGCGGACGACGAGAACCGGCTCGGGGCGTTCCAGGATGCTCGCGATGGTCGCGAGCGCGTGGTCGGTCGGGTCGATCTCTGACAAAGGTCCATCCTCCAGCTCGACGCGGCCGGCAAGTCTGTCCCACTGCCGCCGCGGCCGGATATATTAGGCGCGTCCGATTAAGGCTGAGTTGGGGCCCGATCTGCACCAAAATGGGACGCTTTCTGGCAGTCCGAAGGGCGGCGGGTCATGTTCAAGCGACGATCAAAAGCGCGATGAAGACACGCCAGTCGCCTCGCTCCAGTCGTCAGCCCCTGCAACCCAGACGGGTTATGTCCGCCGCGGACGCCTTCGCAATCGTGAAGAACAACGTGTGGGTGCAACGCACAAATCGGGCGAATTGGGAACTTTAACGAATCAGGGACATTCTGTTGCCATTGTCACAGTTCACTCCAGCGATGCACGATCCTGCTAGGTGATCCATGGTCAGAACTATACAGATCAATGTTGCGCTCTGGGGAATGATCGTCTGCGTAGCAGTCAAGCTACTACAGGCTTGGTTCTGAAGTTCGCATTTTACCAGGTGATTGCGAGCCAGTTTAGTATCTTCCAACAGGCCCACGCACACCCGCTAATCCATCCAAACATCGCCAAGAGGCACGCAACCGCCCAAATGGTGCGCGCCGGCCCGAGTCGCCTTTTGATTTCTCCGTCGAGATCTGGTGCATCCGCGTGATTCAATTTCCCCTCGGGCGCATGTCGATGCTTATTGGTCTCTATGGGATTAGGAAGGTTCATTCAACATGACGCTCGGGCGCCGGCAGCTGAGTTCCGCAGATTGCAGAAATCAACGGACAGGAGGTTGCGGCGTTCCTGAGGGGTCACAGCTTGGCTTGAGATCGGGGAACGCTGTCCGACTTACGCTCCTTGGCCTCGATACCGGCGCGCGTGACTCCGGTGACGACGAGCGCCAACAGGCAGATGTAAGTGAGGGCAGTCACAAGCGATGAGATTAAATTACGCATGCAATGAACGGGCTTTTCGAGAGCGAATTCGGCGCGCCGAATATGATGGCGCGCCGACTTCGTCAGGTGACTCGGACGAGGGGCAATGTCCGGTGGCCAGAAGCTTAGCCGCGCAGAACGAAGCTTCAACAGAACTTGCAAGTTAAGCTTGATGTTGGATCGGCGAGTTAATTCTGGAACTTGGCCGTGTTGCTATCGTTGGGCGGCGCTGATGTCGAAAATGCCTAGGCGATATTCCTCACCGATGGACTCTTCGAAGGCGGCTGCTGCAATCAAGGTGAAGGTTTTATCGGGATAAAGATTCCGAACCTCGACGTCCTCGCAGGTGACCGCTCCCTGTTCTTCACCATCATCAAGGCGTCGCCGGAGTCTTCACCGGTATCTATCTTGCGGCGTCCATCGAGCGCCGTCTCGCGAAGTCATTTGCTGTCGCACCGGAGCCAGTCCCGCCAGCCAAGATACCGTTTTCGCAAACCCGCATTCCGGTAATCGCGCTAACACACTGGCTTATTTGGTCGAGATTTCCGTAAAGGTAGCGAGGACGGCATCGCCGTCATTCATTGGTTTGGCAATGTCAAAAGAGCGCGCGACTGCGCTCGAATCATTGTGTTCAATCGCAATCAAGCGCTTGGGGCATACGCGAAAGTTATCAACAGTCTTGATGTGGTTGTCGACAAGCAAGCTGCTTCAACGCGTCAGCCAATACTTGTCCCGAGTCGCGGAACCAGCGCGTTTTATCAGGTCAGGATCGGCGTCGCTCGCGTAGAGAGGCCGACCGCCTCTGTAAACAGATACGCCTCGCTCACGGCGCTTGTCTCGTGAAGAGAAGAGGAGCTTGAGGCAAAGCTCAACTGTCCAAATCTTTGGCACACGTCGCGCCCGGTGTGAGTCACTTCTCCGTAGCCGACTTAGACCGCAGACACACCCGTCGACCGAGTCGTTAGCGATTTGCTAACCATATTGGGCTGATCTTCAGCACTTGAACGGATGACGGTCGCCGCGCGAGGACGGGAATGATCAAGCGCACGGTCTCCATGCTGGCTATTGCGCTCATCCTGTCAGGATGTGCAGTGGGGACGCTCCCGCAAAGGGGTGGGCCCATTGCTTGGGACGGCCTTGGCCGGGATCCTAATCTGCGGCCGCCGCCTCAACGCCGTCACCTGCCAGAAGTGGCGGTGGATCCGACGATCGAGGAGGATGCGCGCCTTGCAGACCTGGCACCGCGTAGTTCTGAATTTTTTGCTGCTCTGAGAAAAATTGAGGCCGATCGCGACAAAAGGTTGGGGGCCAAACTCATCATCTGTAACGGATGTTCGGTCTCAGCAAGCAAGACTGAGCCTTCAGACGGCACTCGTCCGAACTGGATATCCGACATTCGATAATGCGGCGCTTGCGTTCGCGGAATCCTCTGCGTCAGCGATTGTTCGTCACGCAGCATGCCCCTCAGGCGTTGCAGATAATCGCGAATTGACATCGCCGATCCGCTATCGAGGAGTCGCGCAATCTTCTCGGTCGGAACTCAGCGCGCCTTGAGAACAATCAATTTGAGGTCGCCTTCCGGGGCAGCATCGGTTCGCATATGTCGCTCGACTTCGTTGTAGACTTGGGCGTCCGCGCGAGCGACCTCGGACGCCCCCTCGGCTACGACCAGGCGCAGCCGTTGCCGAGGCAGCGCAGGGCAATAAAGTTCAACAACAAACTCGTCCTTTCTATTACACCTGAAGCTACCCCGAACACGATTGCGATCATATCGCAGCAGCCTGATCTCCTGAATTATGAACGATATCGATCAATTGTCAGGATGCTTCAGTCTCAGCCCAGAACGTCCTGATTGATGATGTTCTGCCGGATCGGCTCGCCGTCGAGCACACTCAGGATGTTGCGCGCGGTCTGCTCGCTCATGCGGCTCACGGCCTCGACGGTCACGCCCGCCACGTGCGGCGCCATGATGACATTGGGCAGCGCGAACAGCTTGTTGCTGACCGGCGGCGGCTCCACCTCGAACACGTCGATGCCGGCGCCGGCGAGCTTGCCGGAGGTCAGGGCATCGTACAGCGCGGCTTCCTTCACGATGCCGCCGCGCGCGGTGTTGATGAGGTAGGCCTTCGGCTTCATCCGCCCGATCCTGGCAGCATCGAACAGGCCGATCGTTTCCGGCGTCTTCGGGCAGTGGATGGTGACGAAGTCCGCATTGGGCAGGGCAGCGTCGAGGTCGGCGACCGGCTCGCAGCCGGCGGCCTTGATCTCAGTGGCGGGCTTGTAGGGATCGTAGACCTGCACGTTCATTTCCATCGCCTGGCAGCGCTTGGCGGTGCGGCTGCCGATCCGGCCGAAGCCGATGATCAGCACGGTCTTGCCGTAAAGATCGAACGGCAGCATGCCGAGCCGGTTGGCCCACTGGCCGTCCTTGACGCAGGCGTGCATCTCGTTGGCGCGCTTGGCCAGCGTCAGCATCATGAACAGCGCCTGTTCGGCGACCGAGGGCGAGTTCGCGCTGCCTGCGACCATCAGCGGCACCTTGCGGCGGGAGAGGGCGGGCACGTCGACCGCGTCGTAGCCGACGCCGATCCGGGTCACGACCTTCATGTCCTTGGACGCCTCGAGCTCGGTCTCGCCGAACGCGGTGGCGCCGAGTGCCACGCCGTGGACCGGTGCATGGCTCTTCAGCAGCGCCTCGAAATCCTTGGCGGAGATCAGGTTCGGAAACTCGACGAGTTCGATATCGTCCCGCTGGGTGAGGAGGGCGCGTGCCCCTTGCGACAAAGTTTGTGTAACGAAAATCTTCTTCTTGTTGGTCGCCATCGATTCCCACCTGCTTGCGTTTCTTGGGCCGGCGTCACAGCACGACGCCGGTCTCCTCGTTTAGCAGGTGCATATTATTGAGGTCCATCGCCAAACGCATGGGAGCCCCGTCCGCAGCGCCTGCGTTGGGATCGACGCGGCCGCAGACCGGCGTCCCGTCGAGCCCGAAATATACAAGAGTCTCCATGCCCATCGGCTCGGTGACGTCGAGCACGGTGTCGAAGGTCTCGACCCCCGGGCCCAGATGCGCGTGCGCCTCGGTCAGATGCTCCGGCCGGATGCCGAGCAGCAGCTTGTCGGTGCGCGGCAGTCCGTTGTAACGGGCGGCGCGGGCCGGCGGCAGCGCAAAGGCGATGCGGTCGGTGAGGCGGATCTGCAGCGTGCCGCCGGCATCCTCGAGCCGGCACGGGATGAAGTTCATCGCGGGCGAGCCGATGAAGCCTGCGACGAAGCGCGTCGCCGGCTTGTGGTAGAGTTCGTTCGGCGTGCCGATCTGCTCGATCCTGCCCTTGTTCATCACCACGACGCGGTCGGCCAGGGTCATCGCCTCGACCTGATCATGGGTGACGTAGACGGTCGTGGTGCGAACCTTCTGGTGCACCTTCTTGATCTCGATCCGCATCTGCACCCGTAGCTTGGCGTCGAGATTAGACAGCGGCTCGTCGAACAAAAACACCTTCGGATTGCGCACGATGGCGCGGCCCATCGCGACGCGCTGGCGCTGGCCGCCGGAGAGCTGCTTGGGCTTGCGGTCGATCAGGTCGGTGATATCGAGCAGGCGGGCGGCTTCCGTCACCCGCGCCTTGATTTCGGCCTTGGGATAGTGCTTCAGGCGCAGCCCGAACGACATGTTCTCCGCGACCGTCATGTGCGGGTAGAGCGCATAGTTCTGGAACACCATCGCGATGTCGCGATCCTTAGGGGGCACGTCGTTGACGACGTCGCCGCCGATCATGATGTCGCCGTCGCTGATGTCCTCGAGGCCCGCGATCATGCGCAGCGTGGTCGACTTGCCGCAGCCGGACGGGCCGACCAGCACGATGAACTCGTGGTCGGCGATATCGAGGTCGATGCCGCGCACGGCCTCGACGTCGTCGTAACGCTTGATCACCTTACGCAGGGAAACGTCGGCCATTGCACTTCAACCCCTCGCTCTCAACCCTTTGTCGCACCGGCGGTGAGGCCGGCAATGTAGTAGTCCATCAGGAAGGCGTAGATGATCAGCGGCGGCGCGGCGCCGAGCAGCGCGCCGGTCATGATCTGCCCCCAGTTGAACACATCGCCCTTGATCAGCGTCGTGGTGATGCCGACCGGCAGCACCAGCTGATCCACCGAGGTCGTGAACACCAGCGGATAGAGGAACTGCGCCCAGGACACCGTGAAGGCGAAGATCGTCGCGGCGATCAGCCCGGGAAGCGCGACCGGAATGAAGATTCGCGTCAGGGTCTGCAGCCATGACGCGCCGTCGATCAGCGCCGCCTCGTCCAGCTCTTTCGGGATCGAGGCGAAATAACCGATCATGATCCAGGTGCAGAACGGCACCGTCAGCGTCGGATAGATGAACAGCAGCACATACCAGCGATTGAGCAAGGTGATGCCGGTGAGGTCCTGAAAGACCGCGAGCATCTTGAACAGCGGGATGAACAGCAGGCTGTCCGGGATCAGGTAGGTGAGAAACACGCCGGTCGCGAGCGTGGTCGAGCCCCAGAACTTCATCCGCGCCAGTGCGAATGCCGCGGGAATGCTGATCAGCATCGTGATCGTCACCACCACGATGGAGACGATCGCCGAGTTCCAGAAGAAGCGCAGGAACTGGTTCGAGGTCAGAAGCTCGACATAGTTCGAGAGGGTGGGATGAAACACCCACCAGGGATTGGTCGCCGCCGAAATTTCCGCGCTGCTCTTGAGCGAGGTGATCAGCATGTAGATCGGCGGCGTCAGCGAGAAGATCGCGAACAGCACCAGGAAGAAGTAGGACCAGCGCAGCGCCCAGGTGCGGTCCCGGCTCATGCTCCTGTATTTGACCTTGCGCGTGGGGCCGCCCTTGTCGATTGCCAGCGTGCTCATCAGGCTTCGTTCCCACGTTTGTTGACATCGCGCAGGATGAAGATCGCCGCGACTGCGAGAATTGGGACCATGAACAGCGAAACACAGGCGCCGAGCGGAATGTCGCTGCTCTGGATGCCGACCTGGAATGCCCAGGTCGCGAACAGATGCGTCGAATCCAGCGGGCCGCCCGAGGTCAGGATGCGCACGATGTCGAAATTGGCGAAGGTCACGATCAGCGAGAACAGCGTGGTGATGGCGATGATGTTGCGCATCATCGGCAATGTGACGTACCAGATGCGCTGCCACCAATTGGCGCCGTCGATGGCGGCGGCCTCGTAGAGCTGGTCAGGCACCGATTTCAGCGCCGCCAGGTACATGATCATGAAGAACGGCGCGCCGTACCAGACGTTGACGAGAATGACGGAGAAGCGCGCCCAGAAGGTATCGCCGAGCCAGGGTATGGGCCCGATGCCGAAGAAGGACAGCGTATAGTTGAAGGCGCTGTAGGAGGGGTCGAACAGCCACAGCCAGGCCAGCGTGCTCATCGCCGGCGGGATCACCCACGGCACCAGCAACATGCCGCGCCATTTGCGCTGGCCCTTGGCCGGAAGGTTGTGGACGAAGTGCGCGACGATGAAGCCCATCAGCGCCTTGAAGAACACAGCGGTGAGGGCAAAGATGCAGGACTGCCGCACCACCATCCAGAATGTGTCGCGCTTGAACAGGAATGTGAAGTTGCCGAAGCCGACGAACTTCTGCATCGACTTGTTCAGGGTCGCCAGGTGCATGGAGTAGAATGCGGGATAGAGCACCAGCAGCGCGACCAGCAGGATCAGCGGCAGCGTCAGGAAGAACGCCACCGTCGACTTGCGCCCGAGCGCATTCTGGAGACTTTTGCGTTTGCGCGGGCTGGCAGCGCGGGCGGAGCGACCCTGCTCAACGACGATATCGGCCATGGTCAAACTTTCTGGCGGAAGGTTCAACGGCGAAGCCGGCCGCATCGGTCGGCTTCGCTCGGAGGGGAATGGAACGGGTGAAATCCCGGGCGGCTCACGCGCGAACGCGTGAACCGCCGTGGCACACACCCGGCATCAGCTCCGCATGAAGCCTTCGCACTCGCCTTCGGCCCAGGCGAGCGCCTGCTCCATGGTCTCGCCGCGCGCGTAGCGCAGCGCCAGTTTGGTCAGCGTTGCCTGGTTGTAGATCTGCTGTGCGATCTTGGGCGGCGCCGGCGAGGCCGCGATCGACATGGTCTGGCGGCCATGCGGGTCGGGATAGCTGTAGAGCGTACCCTTCGGCGGTCCTTCCTCGGCCCAGGTCTTCAGCTTCGTCATGTTGGCGAAAGCCGGCAGGTCGTAGCCGCCGCTCGCCGCGACGAATTTTTCGATCGACGAGGGTTGCGACAGGTGGGTGAGCAGGCTCTTGGCGGCTTCCTTGTTCTTGCCGAAGGCCCAGACGCCCCAGAAATAGGGCAGGAACGGCGCGAAGCGGCCCTTCGGACCGGCCGGCATGCCGTGCGTCCAACATTGCTCGGCGACCTGCGGTGCGTCGCGTTTGGCGACGGCCCACGAGCTCGGCGGATTCAGGATGAGCGCGCCGCGGCCCGAGATCAGCCATTTGTTGTTGGAGGCGTCATCCCAGGACGCCGCGTCGGCCGGAAGCACCGCGATCAGCTTCTTGTAGAATTCGAGCGCCTGGCGCACGGCGTCCGTCTTCACGGTGATGTCGCCCTTGGCGTTGACGAGCTCGGCGCCGAACGACTGGAAGATCGCACCGGCCGTGTCGACGCTGTCGGTGGTCTCGCCGAGGCCGATCCCGAACGGGAAGCCGGCCTTGTTGCAGGCTTCGGCGGCCTTGAGGAAGACGTCCATGGTCCAGCCTTCATCCTTGGGCGCGCTGCCGGCCGGATACATTTCCTGGACGTCGATGCCGGCATGCTTCTTCATCAGATCGATGCGGGAGCAGGGGCCCTTGATCTGGCTGCCGACGGTGGCGGGAACGGCAAGCCATTTGCCGCCGGCCTGGCCGAGATATTTGGTCGTGCCGTTCACCTCGCCGTTCTGCTTGATGATCGGCTCCATGATGTCGCTGACCGACTCGAGCTGCTCCGCATAGGCGTGCGGCCACCAGGTCGGCATCTGGAGAATGTCGTGACCGGATTTCGCCTGCGCTTCGGCGGCGACGGTCAGTTCGAGCTTCTTGTTGTTGCTGGTGATGTAGTCGATCGAGACCTCGACCTTCTCCTTCGCCGCCCATTCATTCACGAGCGTGGTGGAGGCGGCGTTGGCGCCCGGTACCCAATGGTCCCAGAAACCGATCGAGAGCTTGCCGGCGGCATAAGCGCCGCGGACGTAAGGCGCTGAGATCAGCGCCGCGGAGGACATTGCAGTGGCGGCCACAAATTGACGTCGCGTCAGTGTCTTGCGTGACATCTCGTTTCCTCGCTTGGGTGCTTTATTGTTTTGGTGTTTCCTCTGGCATTCCTGAGTTTTGTTTTTGATTTTGTTGTTCGGGAGTTTCTTCTTGGTGCCGTCGCCCCGGCGGCAAATCGCGCGAAGCGCAGCAGATTGGTAGCGCGATCAGATCATGATTGGCAGCATCTGTCGAGGAAGCCGAACGGCGCACCGTCTAGAACTAACGTTGCGTCCGGCCATGCCGCAGCTTCGCAGCGCGTCGCGGTCGGGACGTGCACGTCCGCCGTTCATTTTGCGACGCACACTCCACGCTGGCGGCGCGGGACATCGCGTGCGCAATTACGCCGCAGTTTCGAATAAGCCTTCATAACCGCTTCGCGCCAAACAGCTTTCGGACGTGGACAGCAATCGCCCGCGCCTAGACCTCGGTGCGGCGAAGACGATAGAGTTGCAACCGGCGGGTGCCTGCACCCCGACAGGACGATCGGATCGACGATGGAGACCAGAATGATCAACCCGGCGCGCCCCGCGCGGCTTCACTTGCGGCGATGGCTCGCGCTGGGCTCGGTGCTTGGGCTGCTGCTCGGCGCCGCCGCGGTCGCGCAGGCGCAAGGCCTGGTCAAGGGCGTTCAGGATGGTGCCGCGGCCGGCAACAAGGCGGCCGGCCCCGTCGGCGGCGTTTTGGGCGGCGCGATCGGCGGCGTGGTCGGCGTCTTCACCGGGGTGCTTGGCGTCAACAACAATCAAGGCCAGCAGCAGCAGCCGGCAGCCAAAGAAACGTCAAAGGACGCGAGCAAGGACGCGGCCAAGGATTCCAAGCAGGCGGGCGCAGGCAAGGACAAGGACTCGAAGAGCGCCAAGGCGGGCAAGGGCGCCAAGGCGACCAAGGAAGCCAAGAACGCGCCGCAGGAGAGCAAGGACAAGGACGTCACCGTGCTGACCCAGCCTGGCGCGCCGCAGCAGACCGCCGAGCAGATCGTCGCCAACAGCGATTCCTATATCGAGCGGATCAAGACCGAGCTGAACCTCACCCCCGACCAGGAGAAGCACTGGTTCGGCTTTTCGAGCGCTATGCACTACCTGGGGCATAATGGTGCGGAGCGGCTCAACCTGCGCATTGCCCGCGCCAAGCGCGATCCGCCCGACGACATCATCGAGCAGATGCGGAACGAGTCGCAATTCCTGATCGACCGCGCTGCCGACCAGCGGAACGTTGCCGACGCCGCCGAGCCGCTCTATTCGAGCCTCGACGACAAGCAGAAGCAGGTCTTCATCCAGGAGATGGTGCGCCTCAGCCACGAGCGCGGGCTGGATTGATCAAGTTGAATCGGATCGCGGGCGTCCGGATTAACGGGCCTGCCACGAATTCGTGAATCCTCCACGCAACTCGGGTATGGTTAGCTTCGCAAGTGGAATGCGGGGTTGATATGGCGGACGGACTCTCGGTTTTCCTGGTCGAAGACGAGGCTTTGATCCGGATGATGATGGCTGACATGGTGGAGGAGCTCGGCCACCATGTCGTTGCGGAAGCCGACAATGTCCGCGACGCCAGCGCCTTCGCCATGACGGCGCAGTACGATTTCGCGATCCTCGACATCAACCTGATGGGCCTCTATGTCGATCCCGTCGCCGATCTGATCGAGCGGCGCGGCAAGCCGTTCCTGTTTGCGACCGGCTACGGGCCGGAGTTGCTGCCGTCCTTGCTGCGGCGCCGCCCGATCCTGCGCAAGCCGATCGCGCTGGATCAGCTCAAGACGATGATCGACACGCTGTTTCCCGACGCGGCGGCGAAGCCGTCGCATTGAGCGGTCGAGAAGGCTCGGCGTTGACGACCGCGGAGGCGCGGCGTCGATATCGCCAACGAAAATGGCCGCCCGGAGGGGGCGGCCATTCGCTGAAAAGATTCAAGTAAGGTACTAATTCAATCTCACATCAGGCCGGCGCTGAGGTCGATGCCGCGTACCATCAGGCCGAACGAGGCGACCAGGCCCACGCAGCAGAACAGCACGATGGTCTTGAAGGCAGAATCGGCGATACGGGTTTCGACGGCGGCCGGCATCGCGGCGAGCGAAATCATGCTCATGTTCATTCCCCCCTTTTGTTGATCCTGAATTGCATCAGGTGAGGGGACCCTAGCGCACAAAGTTTGACGCGAGCTTTCGAGGGATCCTTAACGGAATCGCAATCGGTCGCGTGTTTGCCGCGAGCGGAGCGCGGTCTTCGCAAGTCTTAGTTGCGGCCGTTCCGGAGCACCGTGGCAATGGTATGGGCCGTCATGGCGGCGCGATCCGAGGCGCGCTGCGCGGCCAGCCGGTCGCGCGCCTTCTCCTCGATCAGCAGCTCGATCAGAGCTTGCCGCTTGTCGTCGTCGTCCGCTTCGGTCAACAGCCGATGATAGCGGTGATAGTCGAAACCCAGATCCTGCTTACGCATGTCACGCCCCCGCAACCACGCCACACACTGAGTGAATTGTTTCTCATCGGACACAAAGGGGCAAGCACGATCCTGCGTGGAACCGTGTAAGCGATGCAATCAGCTGTGCATGACTGGAGCCGGAGCGCGTCTCAGTCCGGATTGTGGTCGGCAAACATCTTCAAACCGAGGAAGCTCGCGTCAGGTTTGGTGACCAGCCGGGTCGGGATGTTGCGCAAGTAATCCTGGAAGCGCCCCTTGGCTTCGAAGCGCGCGCGGAAGGCGGAGGCAGCGAGGAAGTCCGGAAAGCGCGGCGCGATCCCGCCCGCGATGAAGACACCGCCGCGCGCGCCGAATGTCATCGCGAGATTGCCGGCGACCGAGCCGAGGATGGCGCAGAACATGTCCAGCGTCGCGCGGCAGACCGGGCAGGTGCCCTCCAGCGCGGCCTTGGTGATGGCGGCGGCATCGCGGTGCGGCACCTCTGCGCCGTCGACCTCCGCCAGCGCCTCGTAGAGGCTCTGCAGGCCGGATCCCGACAGTGCGCCGCGCTCGATCGAGACATGGCCGGAGAAACGCCGGCGCAGGCAGGCGATCACGCGCTCCTCGCGCTCGTTCTCAGCCGGCAGCGTCGCATGGCCGGCTTCTGTGACGACGGCGAGACGGGCGCCATGGCGCTCGACCAGACAGGAGACGCCAAAGCCGGTTCCGGGGCCGACCACCAGCAGCGGCTCTCCGGCAAGGCCCTCCTGACCACCGAGCGGAACGAGGTCGGCTGCCTCCAGGCCGGGCAGGGCCCAGGCCACCACCTCGAAATCATTGAGGACATGGACGCTGTCGAAGCCGAGCGCGGGCTGCAGCTCGTTGCCGTCGATGACCCAGGGGCTGTTGGTCATGACGCAGCGGTTGTTGGTCACGGGCCCCGCGACGGCCAGCACGGCTCGCTTGGGCTGCTCGCCGCCGGACCGCCGCGCCAGGACGTCGGCGATGGCCTCCCGCACCGTCGGGAAGTCGGCGACCTTCACATAATCGATCGGGCCGGTCTGGTTGCCCTCGCTCAGTGCGAAGCGCGCATTGGTACCGCCGATATCGGCGAGAAGAATTTTGCCTGTCTTGCCGATACTCATGACCATCTGGCTGCCGCGCCGTGCAGGCTTGCGGGAACCGCTACCTCCGCTCCATCCGATCCGCAGATTGCGAACGGCAATGAGAATCCGCTCCCAAGTGAGCCTAGTCAACTCACACGAGGCCAAACCGTTGCATCCCCCGATCACGGCTGCGCCATTCGCGCGCTATCGCCGCACGGGAACGGTGGTTGCGAAGCCGCGCGGGAAGATCGACATTGGCAAGAATTGGACTGCTGGAATGGGACGCCCCGCGATGAAGATATCCGACCGCGATGTGCTGCTGGTGATCGACGTGCAGAACGATTTCTGCACCGGCGGCGCGCTCGCCGTGCCCGGCGGCGAACAGGTCGTGCCCGCCATCAACCGGATCGCTAGGGGTTTCACCAACGTCGTGCTGACCCAGGACTGGCACCCGGACGATCACGTCTCGTTCGCGCCGAACCATGCAGAGAAGCAGCCGTTCCAGACCGTCGACCTCCATTACGGCACCCAGGTGCTGTGGCCGATCCATTGCGTGCAGGGCACCGCGGGCGCCGAATTTCACCGGGAGCTCGAGATCGCCAGGGCGAACATGGTGGTGCGCAAGGGCTTTCATCGCGGCATCGATTCCTATTCGGCCCTGTTCGAGAACGATCGCAGGACGCCGACCGGCCTGCTCGGCTATCTGCGCGAGCGCGAGCTGACAAAGGTCTTCCTGGCCGGACTGGCACTCGACTTCTGCGTCCGCTTCTCGGCCGAGGATGCCCGCAAGGCGGGGCTTGAGGTCGTCGTGATCGAGGACGCCTGCCGCGGCATCGACCTCGACGGCTCGGTGGCCGCGACCCGTCAGAGTTTTCGCGATCTCGGCATTTCGACAGTCAGTCTCGAAGCTTTCCTGTGAGGATCACGGCATGGTCGGGCTGGCGGCAGGCGCTCGCCCCAAGCGTGGCCGGACAAGGCTGCAAATCCGTTATGCATGATGGCCGATGGCCTGCACGGGACCGGGTCGATGGGCTACATAAGAGGTGGAACCGGCGGCCGCGGCCCCGACTGCATCAAAGGTACTGCGCTCGATGAGCTTTCACTCGATCTACGCCCACGGATTTGCGCGCGTGGCAGCCTGCGTCACCACCTCCCACGTGGCCGATCCCACGGCCAATGCGAAGGCGATCCTGACCGCCGCGAATGCCTGCCACGAGCAGTCGGTGGCGGTCGCCGTGTTTCCGGAGCTGTGCCTGTCCGGCTACGCGATCGAGGACCTCGTCAAGCAGGATCCGCTGCTCGATGCGGTCGAGCGTGGGCTCGTGACGATCGTCGAGGCATCCTCGGCGCTGATGACCGTCCTGATCGTCGGCGCGCCGCTGCGCTTCGGCCATCGCATCTACAATTGCGCCGTCGCGATCCACCGCGGCAACGTCCTCGGCGTCGTGCCGAAGAGCTACCTGCCGACCTATCGCGAGTTCTACGAGGGACGGCATTTCGCCTCCGGCGCCGGCATCGCCGGCGAGACCATCACGTTCGGCGCCCTGCATGCGCCGTTCGGCACCGACCTGCTGTTCGCCGCCGAGGACGTGCCGGGCCTGACCATCGGCGTCGAGATCTGCGAGGACATGTGGATCCCGGTGACGCCGGCCTCCGAGCTGGCGCTCGCCGGCGCCAGCGTGCTGGTCAATCTCTCGGGCAGCCCGATCACGATCGGCAGGGCGCGTTCGCGCGCGTTGCTGTGCCAGTCGACCTCGGCACGTTGCCTTGCGGCTTACGTCTATTCCGCCGCCGGGGCAGGGGAATCCACCACCGATCTCGCCTGGGACGGCCAGACCTCGATCTACGAGAACGGGGCGCTGCTGGCCGAGGGCGACCGGTTCCGTCAGGGCGGCCAGATCACCACGGCCGACGTCGACCTCGACCTGCTCAGGCAGGAGCGCGCCCTGATGGGCACGTTCGACGACAACCGCCGCCAGCGCGAGGGCTTCTATCGCAGGATCAGTTTTGCCCTGAAGCCGCCGGCCACCGACATCGGCTTTCTGCGCAAGATCGAGCGCTTCCCGTTCGTGCCGAGCGACGAGAGCCTGCTCGAGCAGGATTGCTACGAGGCCTACAACATCCAGGTCGCCGGTCTCGTGCAGCGCATGCGCGCGACCGGAACGAAGCGCGTCGTGATCGGTGTCTCCGGCGGCCTCGATTCCACCCATGCCTTGATCGTCGCCGCCAAGGCCGTCGACCTGCTCGGCCTGCCGCGTGAGAACATCCTGGCCTACACCATGCCGGGCTTTGCCACCGGCAGCGAAAGCAAGACCAATGCGCTGGCGCTGATGACGGCGTTGCAGACGACCTGGCAGGAACTCGACATCCGCACCACCGCGACGCAGATGCTGAAGGACATCGGCCATCCCTTTGGCAAGGGCGAGCCGGTCTACGACATCACCTTCGAGAACGTGCAGGCGGGCCTTCGCACGGACTATCTGTTCCGGCTCGCCAATCATCACGGCGGCATCGTCATCGGCACCGGCGACCTATCCGAGCTCGCACTCGGCTGGTGCACTTACGGCGTCGGCGACCAGATGGCGCATTACAATGTCAACGCGGGCGTGCCGAAGACGCTGATCCAGCATCTGATCCGCTGGGTGATCGCCTCGAAGCAGTTTTCCGGCGACGTCAACGGCACGCTTGCCTCGATCCTGTCGGCCGAGATTTCGCCGGAGCTGGTTCCGGTCAAGCCCGGCGAGAAGCCGCAGAGCACGGAGGCCTCGGTCGGTCCGTACGAGCTGCAGGATTTCACCCTGTTCTACACGCTGCGGTTCGGCCTGCGGCCGTCCAAGATCGCCTTCATGGCGCAGCACGCCTGGAAGGATGTGGCGACGGGCGAATGGCCGCCGGCGTTCCCGAACGACAAGCGCAGTGCCTACGATCTTCCCGAGATCCGCCGCTGGCTGGAAGTGTTCCTGCGTCGATTCTTCGCCTTCAGCCAGTTCAAGCGCTCGGCGATGCCGAACGGCCCGAAGGTCTCCGCCGGCGGTTCGTTGTCGCCGCGCGGCGACTGGCGCGCGCCGTCGGATTCGAGCGCGGCGGCCTGGCTCGAAGATCTCGAGCGGAACGTGCCGAAGTGATCTGAGAACCGATCGAGTAGGGCAGGCCAAAACGACTTCGCGCCGCGCGGCTCATGTAGCCGGCGGCGCGAAATTGCGTTCAATCTAGAAAGTACCGAGGTCCGGAGTGCCTAGGAGTCCGGACCTCGTCACCTTGCCCCAGCCTTTGATCCCCCCGCCCCATGTGGTCCCCCAACCCCGTGGTGCGCGATCAGAGGGTGATGCCCTTGG
>Ga0207426_1000605_pt1 | contig 46505 bp, 49 predicted proteins | sample AraplaMF_Cvi_mMS_FD_184265 | JGI IMG/M metagenome (GOLD analysis project Ga0207426, IMG submission 184265) | Arabidopsis root microbial communities from the University of North Carolina, USA - plate scrape MF_Cvi_mMS (SPAdes) (version 2) | ecosystem: Host-associated > Plants > Roots > Endosphere... | reverse complement strand
TTTGTCCGGCGCATGCCGGGTCGGGTGTTCGTAGATCCCGGCAATGTAGGCCTTGCCCTTGATGGTCAAAACAGAGGTCTCCGCTCGCGTTTCTTCTTCGCTCTTTTTTCTGAACCGCACCGGCCTGATTGGCAAGCGCGGAAATATTCCGCCCCGCGAGAGGGCAGCGGGTTGGCGCAAGTGGGAGGGATGCTCTCGTAGGATGGGTAGAGCGAAGCGAAACCCATCAACTTGCTTTCGCGCGCTGAAATGTGATGGGTTTCGCAAGTGCTCTACCCATCCTACGGCCTCGAACGCGCAGACACAGCTTCGCATTCTCGCGGCACTTCCTGCCCGAGCGCTGCCTGGTCACGTCACCCTCAATGTCAGAGGGCGCAGGGAAGACCGGGTGCCGGCTGGCACCCACGGTCCACTGTGCGAGAATTGCGCTACGAAGAGCTGCACAGCGGCATACAGGTGAAGCCAAACATCCGGCCTTCCCTGCGCAGTGGCTTTACGGCTTATGTCGCGCTCTCCCCGGGGAGCGATGCACTATTGCCCCCGTCGCCTTGCGGGCGACCCGCAAGACTTGACGCACAGACCCCGGGCGTCAGGACCACACGATTTTGCCGTACGCGAGACCGCGCCCGTCGTGCACGAGACGATTGCTCGCGCGACGCAGCCCGCGTCCACCGCCGCTCACCCCGCGTTTCGTGACGATCGCGATACGCCCCTTCCGAGGGGATGAGGTGGCGGACGGATACGACAATTCCGAATTTCGGTAAAGCGGAATGTTTTTGCCGGCGCGGATTGACCCACGGCGTGGGTGTTTTGGGCAACGGGCAACGCAAGAGATGGTGTCGTGGGTGTCGTAGGGTGGGCAAAGCGAAGCGTGCCCACGTCTTCTTGGTCATCAATGGCAGGTGGTGGGCACGGCGCAAGTGCGCCTTTGCCCACCCTACGAGACCGGTTTACTCCGCCGCGATCTGCCTCGGTGCGGGCGGCGGATTGGCCAGATCCGCGGCGAGCTGGGCGTAGCGGGCCTTGGCGTCCGTGACGGCCTTCTCCTTCACCGGGCCGTAGCCGCGGATGCGGTCGGGCAGTGACAACAGCTCGACGGCCGTGTCGACCGTGACCGGCGACAGCAGGCCGAGCACGGTGGCGACGTCCTTCTCGTAGCCGGCGATCAGATCGCGCTCGAGCTTGCGGTCGGCGCTGCGGCCGAAGATGTCGAGCGGCGTGCCGCGCAGGAACTTGAACTTCGCCAGCATGCGGAAGACGCTCAGCATCCATGGGCCGAAGGCGCGCTTCTTCGGGCGCCCGAGCGCGTCGACGCCGGACGCCAGGATCGGCGGGGCGAGATTGAAGCTGAACTTGAAGTCGCCCTCGAACTGGTCGCGGAGCTGCTGCTCGAAGGCGCCGTCGCTGAACAGACGGGCGACCTCGTACTCGTCCTTGTAGGCCAGCAGCTTGGCGTAGTTCACCGCGACCGCGCGCGGCAGCGCATCGCCGTAGCCGCCCTGCTTGGCGGCGTCGCGAACCTGATCGACCAGCTTGCGATAGCGCTTGGCCAAGCGGCTGTTCTGGTAGGCGGTGAGATGCTTGGCGCGATGCTCGATCACTTCGTCGAGCGTCATGGCGTCGAGCGTCTTCGGCGCAACCACTTCGTCCGTCCCCTTCAGCATGCCGGCGAGGCGCTGGGGATCGGCGACCGCGAGGCGGCCGAGGCGGAAGGCTTCCTTATTCATCTTGATCGAGACGCCGTTGACCTCGATGGCCTGCTCGATCGACTCGGCCGACAGCGGGAACAGCCCCTTCTGATAGGCGTAGCCCATCATCATCATGTTGGTGGCGATGCTGTCGCCGAGCAGCTGCTCGGCCGGCTTGGTGAAATCGAAGAACACGGAGTCCTTGTGCAGCGCCGTTTCCAAGAGCCCGTTGAGCTTGCGGGTCTGGAAGTTGAAGTCGCGGTTGAGGACGAAGTCGGCGGTGGGAATGACGTGGCTGTTGATGATGCCGCGGGTGCGGCCGGAGTCGCAGAGCGAGATGGTGTCCTTGGCGACGGCGACCACTTCGTCCGCCGCGAGCACGAGATCGGCCGTGCCGGTGACGATGCGCGAGCAGGTCACCTCGGCCGGATGATCGGACAGGCGGACATGGCTGAGCACCGCCCCGCCCTTTTGCGCGAGCCCCGACATGTCCAAAATCATCGAGGCCTTGCCCTCGATATGCGCGGCCATGCCGAGCAGCGCGCCGATGGTGAGCACGCCGGTGCCGCCGACGCCGCCGACCGCGATGTTGTAAGGCTTATCAAGCGTCGGGCGCGACGCCGGCTCCGGCAGCTCGCCAATGTCGCCGAGATCGGCCGGCGCGCGGTGGCGCGGCTTGCCGCCGTCCACGGTGACGAAGGACGGGCAAAAACCCTTCACGCAGGAATAGTCCTTGTTGCAGGACGACTGGTTGATGGCGCGCTTGCGGCCGAACTCGGTCTCCAGCGGCTCGACCGAGATGCAGTTCGACTGCACCGAGCAGTCGCCGCAGCCTTCGCAGACGGCCGGGTTGATCATGACGCGGCGCGCCGGATCCTCCATCAGGCCGCGCTTGCGGCGGCGGCGCTTCTCGGCGGCGCAGGTCTGCACGAAGACGATCGCGGACGTGCCCTTGTACTCGCGGCACATCTTCATGACGTCCTGCAGCTCGTCGCGATGATGCAGCTTCACGCCCGGCGCGATGGTGCTGGCCGGATATGAATCGGGGCTCTCCGAGACCAGATAGATCTCGCGAATGCCTTCGGCATGGAGCTGGAAGGTGATCTGCTGCGGCGAGAGATCGCCGTCATGACGCTGGCCGCCGGTCATGGCGACGGCGTCGTTATAGAGGATCTTGTAGGTGATGTTGGTCTTGGACGCCACCGCCTGCCGGATGGCGAGAAGGCCCGAGTGGAAGTACGTGCCGTCGCCGAGGTTCGCAAAAATGTGGTTCTCGTTGGTGAAGGGCGCGATGCCGACCCACGGCACGCCCTCGCCGCCCATATGCGTGAAGGTCTCGGTCGAGCGGTCCATCCACAGCGCCATGAAATGGCAGCCGATGCCGGCGAGCGCGCGGCTGCCTTCGGGAACCTTTGTCGATGTGTTGTGGGGGCAGCCGGAGCAGAAATACGGGGTGCGGGAAACCGGCGCTGTGGCCTGCATCTGGCTGGCCTGACGGCCGTTGAACCAGTCGGCCTTGGCGCGAAGCATCTCGGCGATCTCGGGGTTGAGATCGAGCTTGAGAAGTCGCTCGGTGAGCGAGGTCGCAAGCGAGGCGACGCTGAGCTCGGCGGCGAAGGTCAGGAAGCGCTTGTCGTGCTCGTCCATCTTGCCGACGATGCGCGGACGGACGTCGTCGCGCCAGTTGAACAACACCTGCTTGACCTGGTTCTCGACGATCTCGCGGCGCTCCTCGACGATGAAGATTTCTTCGAGCCCGACGGCGAATTCATGCACGCCTTCCGGCTCCAGCGGCCAGGGCATGCCGATCTTGTAGAGGCGAAGGCCGATCTTGGCGGCGACCTGCTCGGTGACGCCGAGCTCGCGCAGCGCCTGACGGACGTCCTCATAGCTCTTGCCCGAGGCCATGATGCCGAAACGGGCGTTCGGCGAATCCATGGTGACGCGGTTGACCTTGTTGGCGCGGGCAAAGGCGATCGCGGCAAAGCCCTTGTAGTCCTGCAGGCGGCGGTCCTGCTCGAAACGGTCGTCGGGCCAGCGCAGGTTGAGGCCGCCGGGCGGCAGCTCGAAATCCGGCGGGATGATGAAGGGCTTCATCTCGTCGGTGAGATCGATCTCGGCGGTGGTCTCCACCGTCTCCGTGATCACCTTCATGCCGACCCAGCAGCCCGAGTAGCGCGACATCGCGATGCCGAGCAGGCCCATCTCGATCATCTCATGGATGCTCGAGGGATAGAGATACGGCATCAAGGCCGACATGAAGGCGTGGTCGGACTGATGCGGGACGGTGGAGGATTTCGCGCCGTGGTCGTCGCCGGCAAGGCACAGCACGCCGCCGTTCTTGGCGGAGCCGGCGGCATTGCCGTGGCGGAACACGTCGCCGCAGCGGTCGACGCCGGGGCCCTTGCCGTACCAGATGCCGACCACGCCGTCGTATTTGGCGCCGGGCGAGAGGTTGAGCTGCTGCGAGCCCCAGACGGCGGTGGCCGCGAGGTCCTCGTTCACGCCGGGCTGGAACTTGATGTTGTACTGCTCGAGATGCTTGCGGGCGGCGAAGAGCTGCTGGTCGTAGCCGCCGAGCGGCGAGCCGCGATAGCCGGAGATGAAGCCCGCGGTGTTGAGGCCGTTGGCGCGGTCGCGCCGGATCTGGGCCATCGGCAGGCGGACCAGGGCCTGGATGCCCGTGGTGAAGACATGTCCGGTCTGCTGGGTGTACTTTTGATCGAGACTGATCGGACCCTGGTTGATGCCCATGCTGTCCTCTTTAACCGCCCTGTTCAGGTCTTTGTCACTTTGCTTCGCTTAAGCCGTTGCCTGCCCGTTGTTTTTAGCTAGGGCGCGCCGACCACCTCCGCCACTCTATGTCGGATATTTCACGCTCCGCATCACAAATCTGGACCAAAGCGAGCGCCGGGTAAAAATCGCAATTTCGTGGCCTGAAACATGCCAGGCATTTTCAGTTTGTGTCACCATACCCCCGCCGCCGCGAAATGAATCGATGCTGCGTTCATGCGGGTGGGGTCGATTGGTCGCAGGAGAGACCGAGCATGCGCACGATTCTGGCCGTGATCGCGTTGTGCAGTGCAGTTGCGGGCTTGGCCCGCGCCGCCGAGCCGGCGCCGGAGCTGATCGCCTATGGCAAGGCCCTGGTCGAGGCCGGCGACTGCGCGGGCTGCCACACCGCCGATCCGGCCAAACCATTCGCGGGCGGCAAACGCATCGACACGCCGTTCGGCGCGATCTACTCGCCGAACCTGACGCCCGACCGCGACACCGGGATCGGCGCCTGGGCGGATGCCGATTTCACCCGCGCCCTGCGCTATGGCATCGCGCCCGACGGCTCGAACTATTACCCGGCGTTCCCCTACCCCTACTTCACGAGGATGACGAAGGACGACACGCTGGCGATCCGGGCCTATCTCGGCAGCCTCGCGCCCGTCGTCAGCCGCAACAAGCCGCCCGAGCTGCGCTGGCCGTTCGGCTATCGCGGCCTGATGCGGATCTGGAACGCGATGTATTTCAAGCCCGGCCTGTTCGAGCCGGACCAGAGCCAGAGCGCGGCGTGGAACAGAGGCGGCTATCTCGTCACCGGCCTCGGCCATTGCGGCGCCTGCCATACGCCGAAGAACTATTTCGGCGCCGACAAGCAGGCGCAGGCGCTCTCGGGCAACGAGGTCGGCGGCTGGTACGCGCCACGGCTCGACGGCGCCGCGCGCACGGGGCTGAAATCGTGGAGCGAAGCAGACATCGCCGAATATCTGCAGAGCGGCCGCAACGCCCGGAGCCATGCCGGCGGACCGATGGCCGAGGTGATCGTTGGCTCGACGGCGAAGATGAGCGATGCCGATGTCCGCGCGATCGCGGTTTACCTGAAAAGCCTGCCGCCGGCGCGGCGCGAGACGATCGTGACGCCGCCCGAGGAGGCCGAGATGACGGCCGGCCAGGTCGTCTATGCGAAGCTCTGCGTCGCCTGTCATGAGGCCGACGGATCGGGCGCGCCGCGGATCTATCCGCCGCTGCCCGGCAACGCGCTGCTGCAATCGGTCAATCCGGCCTCGACCCTGCGCATCATCCTCGACGGCGCCCACACCGTGACGACACCGCGCGCGCCGAACACCGGCGAGATGCCGGGCTATGCGAAACAATTGTCCGACGACGAGATCGCTGCGGTCACGAACTATATTCGCAATTCCTGGGGCAACGCCGCGCCGCTGGTGACGCCGGCGCAGGTGGCGAAGGCAAGGCCAGGAGGAGCGAATGGGGAGTAGTGAGTAGCGAATGGCCAGATCTATTCGCTATTCGCGCGCGACAGCGTTCACCTCTCCTCATCCCCCGTAAACACGAACTTCGGCATCTCCCATTTGTAGCGCACTGCCAGCAGGCGGAAGCTGATGCCGAGGACGAAGGTCAAAATGGTCCAGAGCTCGGCGTTGAGATTGAAGCCGAACGCGGTGGCGTAGAACAGGCCCGTCACGACCGAAACGCTGGCGTAAAGCTCGGAGCGGAACAGCAGCGGCACGTCGTTGCAGAGCACGTCGCGCAGCACGCCGCCGGCGCAGCCCGTCACCATGCCCGAGACGATGACGATCGGCAGCGAGGCGTCCATCTGCCAGGCAACGTTGCAGCCGGCCATGGTGAAGACGACGAGGCCGATCGCATCGAGCACGATGAAGGCGACCTTGAGCCGGTGCACGAGACGCGCGGTCAGGATGGTGAGAAAGGCGGCACCGCCCGCCAGCGCGAGATAGATCGGGTTCTGCACCCAGGCCAGCGGATAATGTCCGAGGAAGAGATCGCGCAGCGTGCCGCCGCCGAGCGCGGTGATGCAGCCGAGGAAGCAGACCCCTAACCAGTCCATGCTGCGGCGCCCCGCAGCGAGCGCAGCCGTCATGCCCTGCGCGGCCACCGCGACCAGCGACAGGAAATGCAGCACGCTATCGGTCGGCGGCAGGCTCCACATCGCCGTGTTCCCTTCTGCCTGTAATGGAACTCACGCACGAGGTTCCCGACGAAACAGGTTCCCGATTCCCGACGCCGAGGCAACATGCGACGAAAGCATAAAGCGGGCGGAACAGAATCTCGCAGCTGAGGGTTGTCCCGGCGTCTTAACCGAGGAGACCAATCGATGGCTGACGACCGTTTTCCCAACGATCCGTATCGCCCGAACCTCGCCGACGATGAGTATCTTCGCGCGGCACGCCGGGACGGCGACCTTCAGGCAGATCCCGAGCTTGGCGAAGGCCCCGCGTCCAGCGGCAAGGTCGCATTGTTCGCGGTGGCCGTCGCCCTGGTGCTGGGCGCGGTGTTCTACGGCTTGAATAACTCGACCACGGGCAACCAGGCGAGCACCGAGCCGACGTCGCGCACGGCTCAGCAGTCGGCGCCGGCCAATCCGGCCGCCCCTCCCGGCATGCGTGACGTGACGCCGCGCAACAACACCGAGCCGGGCATGACCACGGGTGCGGCACCGAGCAAGCCGGCCGCTCCGGCTCCGGACACGCCTGCTGCAAAGCCGGCGCCGGATACGCAGACGCCGTCTGACGGCGCGAAGTAACAGTTCGCAATGACATGTGAGAACGGCGGGATCCGAAAGGTCCCGCCGTTTTCGTTTGGCTTTAGTGTTCGAGCATGATCTTTCCGGAAAGCCGCGGCGCGCTTTGCGCTAACGCGGCCCTTCGGGTCCGGATGATGCTCTAGCTGAACATCTTGTTGAGGTCGCCGCCGGAATAGCCGGTGCCGAGCTCCGCAAACGTCCCCTTCTCCGCCATCTCCTTTGCCGCGCGCATGAAGCCGCCCCAGGCGGCGCGGGCGAGCGATCCGCCGACGCTGATGCGGCGCACGCCGAGGTCCTCGGCCTCCCTCAGCGACAGGCCGGAGGCACCGATCAGCAGGTTGAACGGCTTTGGCGCGACCGCCTTCACCACCGCGGCGATGTCCTCGCGGATCTTCAGGCCCGGCGCGTAGAGGCAGTCGGCGCCGGCATCCGCGTAAGCGGTGAGCCGGTCGATGACGAGCTTGAGATCGGTGATGCCCCAGAGATAGGCTTCGCAGCGGCCGACCAGCAGCGTGCCGCTGTCGCCGATCGCCTTGCGCGAGGCCTTGATGCGCTCGACCGCAAGCGCGCGATCGTAGATCGGCTTGTCCTTGTCGCCGGTGGAATCCTCGATCGACAGGCCGGCAACGCCGGTGCGCACACAGCGCTCGACATTGTCCGCGACCCTGTCCGGCTCGACCGCAAAGCCGCCCTCGAAATCGGCGTTGACGGGGATGTCGACGGCCGAACTCAATGCTGCCAGATGCTGACAGACGTCCTCGACGGTGACGTGGTTGTCGGCCTTGCCGATGGTCCAGGCAAAGCCCGCACTCGACGAGGCAATCGCCTTGAAACCGAGATGCTGCAGGGCTTTCGCGCTGCCGACATCGACCGGATTGGGCAGGATGAAGCAGCCGCTCTCGTGCATCTTCCTGAACGCGGCCCGCTTGTCAGCGGTTGTCACATGCATGTTTCTCTCCCTTGTTGGCCGCGCAGACATAGGCACGCATGTTCGCGCGCGCTAGTGCGCATCGTGCACCGCGCGGCTGTCCTTCGGCGCCTGCTCGCGATCGGTCATGCCGTAGTCGCGGATCACGCTGGCAATGCGCAGATGATAGTCCGCAAAAATCTGCGCCCTGCCTTTGGCCTGGGTGCGGCGGTGCTCCATGGTGTTGCGCCAGGCCTGCACGGCGGCCTCGTCCCGCCAGAACGACACCGAGAGGATCTTGCCCTTCTCGGTCAGGCTCTCGAAGCGCTCGACCGAGATGAAGCCGTCGATGGTTTGCAGCAGCGGCTTGAGATCGGCGGCGAGGTCGAAATAGTCCTGGCGGTGTTCCGGCTTGGGCCAGACCTCGAAGATCACGGCGATCATAGGCTTCTCCTTCGTGTTGGAGGCCTACAATACCACCTTGCGCAAGAACGTGCGCTCTTCCGCGAGGATGAATTTGTGCTCCTCGGCGTAGTTGAAATTCGCCATGCCTTCCGCATCCTGCCGCAGCCGGGCGCGATAGGCCTCGTAGGCGGCGAGACTCTCGAACGTGATCAGCGCAGACGCGATGTTGTTGGTGCCCTCATGCGGCATGAAATAGCCGATCAGGTCGCCGCCGCATTTCGGGATGATGGTGAGCCAGCGCTTCGAATATTCCTCGAACTGCGCGCGCTTGAACGGATCGAGCTGGTAGCGGATGAAGACGGTGACGGACATGATGGGCTCCTGAATTTTCGTTGCGAGAAGCGCAAGCGACGCCGTCGCCGCTGAAGCATCTGGATTGCTTCGCTTCGCTCGCAATGACGTGTTTGCAGCAACACGCTACGCCCTTGCCCGACCACAATGCTTCGGCTACCATCGAAGCATGAAATCAGGACCCGACATTGCCATGGTCGCTGCGCTGGTCGGCGATCCCGCCCGCGCCAACATGCTCACGGCGCTGATGAACGGCCGCGCGCTCACCGCAAGCGAACTCGCGCAGGAGGCCGGCATCACGCCGCAGACCGCAAGCTCGCATCTGTCGAAGCTCGAGGCCGGCGGGCTGGTCGAGCCGGAGAAGCAGGGCCGGCACCGCTACTACCGCCTCACCGACGACGACGTCGCCGGCGTGCTCGAAGGCCTTGCGGGGCTTGCTGCGCGCACCGGCCACATGCGCGTGCGCACCGGGCCGAAGGATCCGGCGCTGCGGCGCGCGCGGATCTGCTACGACCATCTCGCCGGCGATCTCGGCGTGCAGATGCTCGACACCATGCGCGAGCGCAACCTGGTCCGGCAGAAGAAGCAGGAGATCGAGCTGACGACCGAAGGCGAGCGCTTCCTCGCCAAGCATTTGCAGATCTCGGCCGAGATGCTCGCCCACCCCCGCCGCCCGGTCTGCAAGGCCTGCCTCGACTGGAGCGAGCGGCGCCACCATCTCGCCGGCACGCTGGGCGCCGCCATGATGCAGCGCTTTGCCGAGCTGAAATGGGCGGCGCGCGATGCCACCCCGGGCAGCCGCGTGGTGAACTTCACCCGCACCGGCGAGAAGCAGTTCGCGGCGCTGTTCGGCAACGGGAAAGACTGATCACGCCGCGCGCGTGAGATCGCACGTTTGCGTGTGAACGCCGTTTGTCATCATGGCCGGGCTTGACCCTGCTATCCACGCGTTTATCCGCACTGTCATTCCGGGGCGGCTCGTAAGAGCCGAACCCGGAATCTCGAGATTCCGGGTTCGCGCTACGCGCGCCCCGGAATGACATCGCCAAAACAAGAGACCTCCATGAACCGCCTCCTCCCCGCCGCGCTCGCCGCCGCCCTCTTCGCTATCCCGCTTGCATCCCGCGCCGCCGATACGCCCCAACGCGAACCCTACGGCATCGCGCTCGAAGGCTTTGCCTATCCCTATCCCGTGCACCTGCTGCCCGTGGTCAACGACGGCGAGCAGCTCAGCATGGCCTACATGGACGTCGCGCCGCAGCAGCCGAACGGCCGGACCGTGGTGCTGCTGCATGGGCGCAATTTTCCGTCGAGCTACTGGGCGCCCGTCATCAAGATGTTGAGCGAAGCCGGCTACCGCGTCGTGGTGCCGGACCAGATCGGCTTCGGCAAATCCTCCAAGCCGGCCGGCGAGCTGCATTTCGACAATCTGGCGCGCAACACCATCGCGCTGCTCGACCATCTCAAGATCGACAAGGCCGAGGTCGTCGCGCATTCGCTAGGCGGCATGCTCGGCGTGCGCATCGCCCGCGCCTATCCGGACCGCGTCTCGCATCTTGTTCTGACGGCCCCAATCGGCCTCGAGGACTATCGCCTCTACGTGCCGCCGACGCCGACCGAGAAGATCGTCGAAACCGAGGACAAGCTCACCCCGGACGGCTATCGCAAGCAGCTCCAGACCAATTACGCGATCAAGCTGCCGCCGGAGGCGATCACGCCTTTCATCGACGCCCGCTTCAACATCAAGGGCAGCCCGGATTATCCGCGCTGGCTGCGCGCCTTCGTCTCTTCCGGCCAGATGATCTATCGCGAGCCGGTGGCGCACGAGATCCCGCTGATCGCGCTGCCGACGCTGTTCATCATGGGCGCCGACGACCACAACGCGCCGGGGCGGCCGCTCGCGCCCGAGGCGCTGCGCGCAAAGATGGGGCAGAACGCCGAGCTCGCCAGGCAGCTCGCCGCGAAGATGCCGAACGCGCGCGCCGAGGTGATCCCGGACACCGGGCATCTCGTCTTCCTGGAGGCGCCGGAGAAGTACAAGGAGCTGGTGCTGGGCTTTCTCGGCCGCTAGCGCGCGATGAAATCCGGGCGGACGATCATCGCGCTTCAGGTTCTTGTTTACGCATGACCTTTCCGGAAAGCCGCGCCGCGGTTTTCCGGATCGTGCTTTGGCGACATCTGGATGTCGCCTGAGGCAGGATGCGGGGCGCGTTCATGCCGCATTCAGGTCATGATTGGCAGGTTTGGATCGCGACGTGTCGGCACGCATCCCCCAGATTTAACGTGTCGAATCGTGTCTTTTGATTCATTCTGCGCCGCAAGCGCCGAGCCCTGAACACTTGCCCCAAAGACTTACCCTCAAGACTTTCCCCCAAACAATCTGCACCAAGGACGAGAAGGAAGATCAAATGAAATATCTCTTTGCCGCCGTCATGCTCGCAAGCGCAGTCGTCGGTTTCAGCGAGGCGGCCAGCGCCGCCGGCGGCTGCGGCCCCGGCTGGTACCGTGGCCCCTATGGCGGCTGCCGTCCGATGGCCGGGCGTCCGCCGGTTGTCGTCGTTGCCCCGGCGCCCGCGCCTGTCGTCGTGGTGCGCCCGCGCGTGTGCCCCTACGGCTTCCGCTGGTACGCCGGCCGCTGCCGCCCGATCTGATCTCGTCTTTCCGCATTGCAAGATGGCCGCGCAGGATCAGCCTGCGCGGCCATTACTTTTGCTCTTTTGCAAGCCTCCCGACGGCTCCCCGGCAACAACCACTGACAGAAACGGGGACCGCGAAGCGCGATCCCCGTTCCCCGGCTCGACGGCCGAGCGCTCACCAATGGCGGCGATGCCAGCGCCGGCGATGCCAGCCCCAATGGCGGCGGCGCCAGCCCCAGTGGCGATGGTGGCCATGCCAGTGCACCTGCTCGGGCTTGAGCTGCGCGGCTTCATCGCTGGTGGTGACGGCAGGATGAGCGTCGGGATTGCCTTCGGGCATCCGGCTCGGACCGCCAAGCGGCTGCGGTGACAGCGGCGCAGCCTGCGCGGCGGTGGTGAGCGCGGCAGCTCCCGCCGCAACACCCAATGCAAGTTTCAAAAAGTTCCGACGCTCCATGACATGTCCTCTAGAATATCGAGCAAGTGATGCAGAGGAAGTGTCGCGGTCACGACATGAACCGAAGCTGAATCGCGCGTTCAGGTTCGCTCAGAGTTGCCGTAGCCCGGATGGAGCGCAGCGTAATCCGGGAAACTGTCGCTGCGGACGCACTGTCCCGGATTACGCTGCGCTCCATCCGGGCTACGAAGGGTGCTTCACGTCCCGAACTGCTGGGCCAGCACCAGCGTCTCGCGCGTGCGCTTCACCTCGGGCCAGTCGCGTTTGAAATCGGCAACGAGCTGTTTCAGCGCGTCGCCCTTCAGCATGGCCGCGAGCTTGGCCTCGTCATCGAACTGATACATGGCCTGGTGCAGCGAGGGATCGTCCAGGCTCCAGAACCGCCAGGCTTTGCTCACCCCGAACGCCTTCACCGCATCGGGCACGTGCTCGGTCTCGTACCATTTGTCGAACGCGGCGCGCTTGCTCGCATCAGTGACGGTGGCGCGGACGACGAAGAATGCGGCGGGCATCGGATTTCCTCCTGTTGTTTGGCAGCCATCATAGCCGATGGTCGTCGCCAAACCCACTCGCCTGCACATCCCCGGACGCGCGATCAGGTGGCCGGCCTTTGCGCCCCTCGCTGCGTTGCGAATGTCTGCAAGGTGTCGGGCACGAGGCGCTCGGAGAAGCCCGCAATGAACCCCCAGACCAGCGCCTTGGCGTAGTCCTTCGGTTCGGCGGGAACGTAATTGGCGATGACGTCGACGAAGGAGCCGCACTCCCCCTTGCACTTGATCGACGGAAACAGGCCGCCCTGGAGGAACTCGCCCGCGAAGGACACGTAGAGCACGAGCGCCGCGATCGCGCCGACCACCGGCGCTATCAGGGAAAAGATCAGCAGATAAAACGCACCAAGCCGGCTGAGCGTCGGCGATATCATGGCGTCCGCCAGTTGCTCGATCCTGTAGAGCCGAGTCAACGCGCTGAAGAACGCGCCCAACATGCCCACCAACACGACGAGAAGCAGAAGCGGCGGTTGAAAGTAGTTCTTGAACTGGTACGCGAGAAGCAACAATACGAGCATGCCGACGCCGAGCACCACGGCCCCGATGAACTGATATATCAGCATGTGCTTGTAAGCCTTCAGAAGCGCCTCATCGATCGCGCCCCGCGGGGGTGGTGGCGGCGGGGGTGGCGGTGCGGGCGCAGGTTCTGTCGGAACCGGATCGGGTTCAGCCGTCGTCGCAACGAGGTTCGTTTCGGTGGCGACTGGCTCTGTATTGGTATTGCCAGGCCTCTCCGCGTCCTGCGGAGTCTCGTCGGTGGGTGTCATATCGGCCTCGATTGAAATATGAAAAATAATAATCCTAAGGTAGTACAGCCGCGCGATACCTGAAACAGGAATCTTGCAGGGGCGATGGACACCGATCGGCTCATGAGCCGTATGTCGGGCCGGCGTATCGGCTGCGGCCGCCGCGTGCTATGGATCGGGACAATAACAACAACCTACGCGACGGGGCCTCGCGCCTCTCGCGATCACGGGGAAGGAACGCCCATGCGCAGGATCATCCGGGGTCTCATCGCGATCGCCTGCCTGTGGCCCGCGGCCTCGTCCGCCGAAATCGTCCGCTTCGACATCCTCGCGCGCGAGCCCGCCTTTGCCGGCCGCAGCTTCGGCAATGTCGGCACCTATGAGCGGATCACCGCGCGCGCGACCTTCGCGCTCAACCCGTCCGACGACCGCAACGCCGTGATCACCGACCTTTCGCTCGCGCCGCGCGGCGCCGACGGCAAGGTCGAGGCCACGGCCGATGTCGTGATCCTCAGGCCCAGCGATCCCGCGCGCGGCAACGGCACGCTGCTGCTCGAGGTGCCCAATCGCGGCCGCAAGCTGGCACCGCAACTGTTCGACGATTCCGCCCAACCCGGCGCCAACAACGCCGACAAGGCCGAGGATGCCGGCATCGGCTTCCTGCACCGCCAGGGCTTTACGATGGTCTGGGTCGGCTGGCAGGGCGACATCCCCTCCAAGCCCGGCCAGATGGCGCTCACCGCGCCGGTGATCAAGAACGTCACCGGCCCGGCGCGCGAAGAGTTCGTGTTCGACAACACGACCAATCCCGCGCGCGCGACGCTGACATGGCCGGCGGCGGATGCCGCCAACCTCAACATCACCGTGCGCGCGGCCTGGGCCGATCCGCGGCAGACGCCACCGGGCCTCTCCGCGAAGATCATCGACCCCACCACGGTCGAGATCACCCGCCCCGACGGTTTCGATGCCGGCGCGCTCTACGAGATCACCTACACCGCGCGCGACCCGGTGCCGCTCGGCATGGGCTATGCCGCCGTGCGCGACGTCGTCAGCTTCCTCCGCCGTGACGAGACTCCGGCCAATCCGCTGCTGAACGGGTTGCATCCCTCCGTGAGCCGCGCCATCGGCTTCGGCGTCTCGCAGTCCGGCCGCTTCCTGCGCGACTTCCTCTATCTCGGCTTCAACGAGGATTTGTCGGGCCGCACCGTGTTCGACGGCTTGATGCCGCATGTCGCGGGCACACGGCGCATGGCGACCAATGTCCGCTTCGGCCAGCCCGGCCGCAATCCGCGCCATCTGCAGGACCCGGCGTGGCAGGCCGACCTGTTCCCGTTCACCTACGCGACGTTGAGCGATCCCTATTCCGGCAAGACCGACGGCCTGCTCCGCCGCTGCTCGCTCTCGGCCACCTGCCCCAGGATCATGCAGACTGACAGCGAGCATGAATGGTGGGCCTCGCACGCCTCGCTGCTGGTCACCGATCTCGCCGGCAACCATCTCGACCTGCCCGACAACGTCCGCGCCTACATGATCTCGGGCACGCCGCATTTCGCCGAAGCCGCCGACGTGATGAAGAAGGGTCTGCCGGCGATGTCGCTGCCGCAGAACCCGATGCATGCGGGCATGCCGATGCGCGCGCTGCTCACCGACCTCAACGCCTGGATCAGCGACGGCACCAGGCCGCCCGCAAGCCGTGTCCCCATGCGCGCCCATGGCACGCTGGTGCCGGCCCAGGGCGCCGTACCCTCAGACATTCCCGGCCTCCCCTATGCCGGTATCCATACGCTGGCCGCCTTCTCCGACCAGAGCGTGCTGCCGCCGAAGGAGATCGGCCGCTATCCCGTGTTCGTGCCGAAGGCGGACACCGACGGCATGGCGATTGCGGGCATCCGCCAGCTTGCCTTGGCGGTGCCGCGCGCGACCTACACCGCTTGGAATCCGCGCGCACAGGGCTTTGGGCCGACCGCGCTCTATCCGCTTCAGGGCGCGATGGTTCCGTTCGCACCGACCGAGGCTGCGCGCAAGGAGGTGCATGACCCCCGGCCGTCAAATGCCGAGCGATACGCCGACGACGGCGCGTATGTGGCCGCGGTGCGGCGCGAGGCGGCACGCCAGGTCGCCGAGCGGTTGCTGCTGCCGGAGGATGCGGAACGCGCGGTCGCGGCGGCAAAGCAACGTACTTTGGAAAAGCTCGGGCCGTACTGACACGCGCCAGACCTCGTAGGGTGGGCAAAGCGCAGCGTGCCCACCACTTCTGTCGACGGCCAAAAGATCGTGGGCACGGCGCAAGTGCGCCTTTGCCCACCCTACGGGTTCTGCCAAACTGACCGAGTTACCGCTTTCATACGAACTCAATTTATTCAGGAGAGTGCTTTGAACGGATGGCGGCGATTGGCGCGCGCATTGCCCGCGCTTGGATTTCTCATCATGTCCTGCAGCCTGGCGGCACAACCGGCCCATGCCGACGGCTCGGTCTCGTCCCTGCATATGGGTTACGGCGCCGCCACGCCGGCCGAGTTCGATCGCTTCCTGGCGGTGATCCAGCAGTACAATTCGTCGGGCGAACGCTTCCGCATCGACAGTCACTGTCAATCCGCCTGCACCATGTTCCTTTCGATCCGCAATGTCTGCGTCACATCAGGCGCGACCTTGTTGTTTCACGCCGGCGGCTCCATGAGAAAGGGCATCATCAGCCCGTCGCGCACGCAGCAAATGGCCAGCACCTACAATGCCGCCCTGCGCCAGTACGTCACCGACAACCATTTCATGGATACCTTCGCCTTTCATTCGATTTCGGGAAGCGACATTGTCAAGCGCTTCGGCTACCCGGCGTGCCGGTGAGGCCATAGGCCCGTAGGATGGGTAGAGCGAAGCGAAACCCATCGTCCCACCGAGCAAAGAAATGATGGGTTTCGCTTCGCTCTACCCATCCTACGAAGCCTGCAAAAATTTCCGCCCCCGCTGTCGGAACGCGCGTCGTCCATCCGTCCTATGCTTACGACAGCACGGAGACACCCCATGCCCGACCTCACCTTGACCACCTTCGACTGGGTTCCCCCGCCCCCGCGCGGTCTCGTGCGGGACCTCCGCGTGCGTTGGGCGCTCGAAGAGGCCGGCCTGCCCTATCGCGTCGCGAGCGTGCCGTTCAGCGACCGGAGTGCGACGCATCTGGCGCACCAGCCGTTCGGCCAGGTGCCGTGGCTGACCGACGGCGACCTCTCGATCTTCGAGAGCGGCGCGATCCTGCTGCATCTCGGCGAGCTCAGCGCCAAGCTGATGCCGACGGACCCGCGCGGCCGCAGCGAGGCGACGAAATGGCTGTTCGCCGCGCTCAATTCGGTGGAGATGGCGAGCCTTCCCTGGTCCATGTTCAAGTTCACCGGCAGCGACGACGGTTCACCCGCCGTGAAGTTCGTCGACGGCTTCCTGAAACTCCGCCTCAAGCACCTCGAGCCGGTGCTGGCCGACCGCGAATGGCTGGCGGGCTCCTTCTCCGTCGCCGACATCCTGATGGCCGACGTGCTGCGCCCCGTCGATCGCTACGACGGCCTGGCGGACAGTCCCGCCTGCCGCGCCTATCTCGCCCGCGCTACGGCCCGGCCAGCGTTCGCAAAGGCTCACGCCGACCAGATGGCGCATTTCGCTGCGGCGGATAAGGCGCGTGAGAACTCGTAGGGTGGGTTAGCCGAGCGGCTGCGCGAAGCGCAGTCCGCTGGGCGTAACCCACCAATTCTGTCGCCGCGGAGAAAATAGAGGTGGGTTACGCCAGCGGACTGTGCTTCGCACAGCCGCGGGCTAACCCACCCTACGCACCGCGCGCGGGTTCGCGTTACACCAGCTTCAAGGGAGCGTCGGCAACCAAACGCAGGTCGATGCTGCTGATCAACGCAGCACGTCGCGCCTCAGCAACACCGATCGCCTCGTCCGTCTGCCGCAGCGTGCTGATGTTCGAGCCGAGCGAGACGATCCCGCCCAGCACCAGCGCGATCGATCCAAGCGCCGCAGTCTGACCGGTCCCCAACAAACCAAGGATGGTGATCAACAGCAGCGCGGCCCCACCGCCGATGGCGATCTTCGACGCCAGGATATACTTCCGGCAGCGCTCGGCGATCTCGGCAAGAGCCTCGATCCGGTCTTCGATGTCGGAGATTTCGTCGGTCGGATCGTCTTCGGTCATTGGAACGAGGATGCCAAATCAGAAGAGGCAAAGTAGCCCGCATGAGCGCAGCGACATGCGGGACCTAGCGAAGAACCCGGATGTCGCTTTCGCTCATCCGGGCTACGTCCATCTCACAACGGTAAATTGTCGTGCTTCTTCGCCGGCGCCTCGACCTTCTTGTCCTTCAGCATCGCCAGCGCCCTTGCGATGCGCTTGCGGGTCGAGTGGGGCATGATGACGTCGTCGATGTAGCCGCGCTCGGCGGCGATGAAGGGCGACAGGAAACGGTCCTCGTATTCCTTGGTGCGGGCGGCGATCTTGTCGGGGTCGCCGATGTCGCTGCGGAAGATGATCTCGACCGCGCCCTTGGCGCCCATCACCGCGATCTGGGCGGTCGGCCAGGCGTAGTTCATGTCGGCGCCGATCTCCTTGGAGGCCATGACGTCGAAGGCGCCGCCATAGGCCTTGCGGGTGATGATGGTCACGAGCGGCACGGTGCACTGCGAATAGGCGAACAGCAGCTTTGCGCCGTGCTTGATCAGGCCGCCATATTCCTGCGCGGTGCCGGGCAGGAAGCCCGGCACGTCCACGAAGGTGACGATCGGGATATTGAAGGCATCGCAGAAGCGGACGAAGCGCGCGGCCTTCCGGGACGCATCAGAGTCGAGCACGCCCGCCAGTACCATCGGCTGGTTGGCGACGAAGCCGACGGTGCGGCCGGCGATGCGGCCGAAGCCGGTGACGATGTTCTTGGCGAAGGCATCGGCGATCTCGAAGAAGTCGCCCTCGTCCACGACCTTCAGGATCAGTTCCTTCATGTCGTAGGGCTTGTTCGGATTGTCGGGGATCAGCGTGTCGAGCGACATGTCGACCCTGCCGATGTCGTCAAAGCTCGGCCATTCCGGCACGCCGTCGGTGTTGTTGGACGGCAGGAAGTCGATCAGGCGACGCATCTGCAACAGCGTCTCGACGTCGTTCTCGAAGGCGCCGTCCGCGATCGAGGAGCGCGTGGCGTGCACCGAGGCACCGCCGAGCTCTTCGGCGGTGACGACCTCGTTAGTGACGGTCTTCACCACGTCGGGGCCGGTGACGAACATGTAGCTGGTGTTCTTCACCATGAAGATGAAGTCGGTCATCGCGGGCGAATAGACGTCGCCGCCGGCGCAGGGGCCCATGATGACGGAGATCTGCGGGATCACGCCGGAGGCCAGCACGTTGCGGCGGAACACGTAGGAATAGCCGGCGAGCGCGGCGACGCCCTCCTGGATGCGCGCGCCGCCCGCGTCATAGAGGCCGATGATGGGCGCCCGCGCCTTCATCGCCATGTCCTGCAGTTTTGTGATTTTCAGCGCGTGGGTTTCGGACAGCGAGCCGCCGAACACCGTAAAATCCTTGGCGAAGACGAACGTCTTGCGGCCGTTCACCGTGCCCCAGCCGGTGACGACGCCGTCGCCGGGGATCTTGTTTTTCTCCATGCCGAACTCGGTGGAGCGGTGCTCGACGAACATGTCGAACTCCTCGAACGATCCCTTGTCGAGCAGGAGCTCGATGCGCTCGCGCGCGGTCAGCTTGCCGCGGGCGTGCTGCGCCTCGATGCGCTTCTCCCCGCCGCCGAGCTTTGCGCCGGCACGACGATCTTCAAGGGCGTCCAGGATGTGTTTCATTTGCTCCCGCCAGTATTTAACTAAGCCACGCTTGCCGGGGGTTCTAACACGGCATTTTGCGGACCGGGAAGCGGCTTTCGGCGCCGCAGGGCTGCCCTGCCGCAGCGTGAAAGCGCAAGGAATTACAAAGTTTTGTCCGGGAGACGAGCATGACTGAAGGAACGGCCGAGACGGGTGCGGCAACAGGCGGCGTCAACATCCTGCTGCGGCTGGAGGGCCTGACCCTGTTCGTCGGCATGGTGATGCTGTACGCGGCCTGGGACGGCTCCTGGCTGGTGTTCGCCCTGCTGTTCTTCGTGCCTGATTTGAGCTTCCTGGCATACCTGTCCGACGCCAAATTCGGCGCCCTCGTCTACAACGCCGCCCACAGCTACATGGCGCCGGTGGCGCTGCTGACCCTGGGTTTCGGCCTCGCCTCGCCCCTCACCCTCTCCATCGCCTTGATCTGGCTCGCCCATATCGGCATCGACCGGGCGCTCGGCTACGGCCTGAAATATTCCGCCGGGTTCGGCTTCACCCATCTCGGCCGGATCGGGCGGCAGAAGGACGCGTGAGGCGGCTGCGGCTGGCTGCGTAGCCCGGGTGAGCGAAGCGACACCCGGGGACGGCGCGTGCCGAGAATCCCGGATGTCGCTTCGCTCATCCGGGCTACGAGACCGTATTTGCCGCGCCAGCCAGTTGACCGGGCCGCCCGATTCAGGCTTGCTTCAAGGCCTTGCGATCAGGCGCCGAGTGTTGCGTGAGCCCAGTCGGTACGGCGGCTGTCATCATGCCCTGGCTCCAGCAACACCATGTCCGCGACGGTCGTCCCACTGCCGCCGAACCCATCGTCCGAAACCATCGACTTCCTGCGGCGCATGGCCAGCATGGTGTCGGGGCGTAACGGCGAGATGCTGCTGCGTGCGGCCAGCCTGATCGAGCAGCTCGGCCGGCGGGCAATGTCGGCCGAGCGGCTCTATCATCAGACGCAGGAAGAGAGCACGCGCAGCACCGAGCTGCGCGAGGCCGCCGAGCTCGCCTCCGATGCCATGGTCGGCCAGATCGAGGCGCTGCGCAGCCAGCTCGCCGAGGTCACCGCGGCCGCCGCCGCCGAGCGCGCGGCCTTCGATGCCGAGCGCACCAAGCTGCTCGGGCTGATGCAGCACGCGGAAAGCCACATCGGCAAGCTCACGAGCGAGCTGGACAGTTTGCGCGCCTCCGTCGACAGCTTCAACGAGACCGTGGTCTCCGTGCCGATCGAGGTGCTGCGGCTGGCGCGGACGCAGTTCGACTATCTCTCCAGCGGCTTTGCCCGAAACGGCGACGTGATCTCGCAGGCGATGAGCGAGATCGGCGGCTTCGCCATCGACCAGGCGCTGACCGCGAAGAAGACGCTCGACAAGGGCTGAGGCCTCAAGGTCGTCATGCCCGGGCTTGTCCCGGGCATCCACGTTCTCTTGGGGCGCTCGAAGAAAGTACGTGGATGGCCGGGACAAGCCCGGCCATGACGCCGTGGAGGCAGACGGCATCAAATTGACAGCGCGCAGGTCCGTTGTTCTACTTCCCCAAAATCACTGGGGAGGATCCGATGCCGACGGCATTCCGCGTCATTGCAACGCTCATTGCGCTCTGCGCGTCCACCGTGCTTGCCAACGCGCAGGCGCTGCCCAAGGAAGTCGCGACCCGCGCCGAAATCTATCCGATTCCCTCGCTGACCCTCTCCGACCAGCAGTTCCTCAGCGGCGACGTGACCGCCGCGAAGCCGGTGACGGTTGCCGGCGAATTCCGCGTTGCGCAGGGCAGCGGCAAGCTGCCCGTCGTGGTCTTGATGCATGGCTCCAGCGGCGTCGGCGCCACCACGGAGGCCTGGGTGCACGCCTTCAACGCCATGGGCATCTCGACTTTCGTGATCGACGGTTTCACCGGCCGTGGGCTGACGGTGGTGGGGCCGAACCAGGCCCTGCTCGGCCGGCTCAATTTGATCGTCGACATCTACCGCTCGCTGGAGATCCTCGCGAAACATCCGCGCGTCGACCCCGATCGCATCGTGCTGATGGGATTTTCGCGCGGCGGCCAGGCGACGCTCTACGCGAGCCTCGATCGCTTCAACAAGCTCTGGAACAAGTCCGGCGTCCAGTTCGCCGCGTACATCCCGTTCTATCCGGATTGCTCGACGACGTATCAAGGCGACGGCGACGTCGCCGCGCGCCCGATCCGCATCTTCCACGGCACGCCTGACGACTACAATCCGGTGCGGAGCTGCAAGGCCTTTGTCGAGCGGCTCAAGGCCGCCGGCCGCGATGTGGTGCTGACCGAATATCCCGACAGCGCGCACGGCTTCGACAGCGGCCTGCTCGGTGTCAACACGGTTGCGGTCTCCGCCAACGCGCAGACCGTGCGCAATTGCCGGATCAAGGAGGGCGACGGAGGCGTGCTGATGAACGGCGAGACCAACGCGCCGTTCACCTACAAGGATGCCTGCGTCGAGCTCAATCCGCATGTCGGCGGCAATCCGACCACCGCAGCGGAGTCGCGCAAGGCGGTGGAGGAGTTCTTGCAGGTGCTGTTCAAGCTGGGCTAGGCCTCCGGTGCCGTAGGGTGGGCAAAGGCGCACCGCGCCGTGCCCACGATCCCTCTCCGTCATCCGCAATTCGTGGGCACGCTTCGCTTTGCCCACCCTACGGCACCGCAATTCTGCCGCGGGTTTCTCATGCCTCTTACGGCTCGCCCGGCTTGAACGGCTCCTGCTTGTCCGGCGGCACCGTTTCCTCGGCCATCGCCAGCAGCATCGCGACCATCACGTAATTGCCGGCGACCGCGGTGAGATCGACGATCTGCTGGTCGTTGAAGACCTTCTTCGCCCGCGCGTAGGTCTCGTCGGAGACTTTCTTGGTCGTGGTGATCTCGGTGACGAAGTCGTAGACCACCGCCTCGTCGTCGGCCATCTTCGACGGCCGCTTGTTCGCTTTCAGCTCCGCGATGATGTCGGGCGACAGGCCTGCTTTCGCCGCGAGCGGCGCGTGCGCGAACCATTCGACCTGCGAGCGCCATTGCCGCCCGATGATCAGGATCGCGAACTCGTTGAGCTTCGTCGGAACCGAGGTCTCCCAGCGCAGATAATAGAACAGGTCGAACAGGCGCTGGCCGAGCACGGGGCTGCGGATCATCGGATTATAGGGCCCGCCGATGCCGACGCTCGACACCTTCATGATCTGCTCGCCGAGCGGCTTCTGCTTGGCATCGAGCTGGTCCATGGTGAGCTGCGGAAAGCGTGGCTCCTTGCTGGTGGCGGGGCCGGCGAACATCGTGGCGGCGAGCCAGCCACCGGCGGCGGCAAGTGTGAGCGACGACAGCCAGAGCGGCGTTGAATTCATCTATTGTCCTCCCGGTTTTTTGTCTTGGCCGGAAGGATGCTAGTCGAGCGGCAACGGCGCGGGCAGCGCTAGATCGCACCGATCTCGGCAAGGCAGGCTTGCGTCAGCGGCATGCGCTCGCCGACCAGACGCGGCTCCTTGCAATCCATGTTGAGCGCGAACACCGTATGCGCCTCACCCTTCTCGGCCCAGCCGACCATCCAGCCGAGCGAGGGCTCGCCACGCTCGGCGCCCAGCAGGCCGGACTTGGCGCGGATGACGCTGTCGCCGACCTTGGTCACCGGCAGGATGTCGGCGACGAGATCCTGGCTGCGCTTCGAAATCGGCAACGCGCGGCGGCGCAGCCGGTCGACGAAGTCGATCTGCTCGACCGGGTCGATGCGCAAGGCGCCCGTGAGCCAGAACTGGTCGATGCCACCGCCGATGTCGCGATTGCCGTAGTCGAACTCGTCGACATATTTCTGCATGCGCACCTCGCCGATGCGGCGCGCGATCTCCTGATAGACCGGCACCGCGCTCACCGCGATCGCGCTGCGCAGCGTGTGATCCTTGTTCCAGGCCTCGATCGGCCGCTTCACGCCGTCCCAGGGAAACACGTCCTTGTCCGGGTCGGCAACGACCCCGGTCTCGAGCGCGATCAGCGAGTTTGGAATCTTGAAGGTCGAGGCCGGCAACTTGCCCTCGCCCGAGCGCTCCTTGTCGCTGGCGACGATCAAATAGTCCTCGACCTTGTAGCCGACGAAGGTGCCTGCCGTGCCGAGATCGGTGAAGCGCTTTGCAAGGCTGTCGCGGATCTCGTTGCGCGGCGGCGCGACATGGGCGAGCGCACGCTGCGGCAGGATCGAAGCGGCGGCGAGAAGACCGAGGGTGGAACGGCGGGTCAGCAAGGGCGGTATCCGTGAGCAATGAAGAACCGGCGCGACCATGCAACCGCGACGTGGTGAAACGATGACAGATGGTTTCTACCGCCCCCGCCCCGACAGCCGCAGCACGAACACCAGCACTTCGGCGACGGCCTTGTAGAGATCGGGCGGGATCTCGTCGCCGAGCTCGACCTTGGAGAGCGCGCCGGCCAGGATCTCGTTCTCCTCGATCGGGATGTCGTTGGCCTTGGCGATCTCGACGATCTTTTCGCCGATCGTGCCCTTGCCCTTCGCGACGACGACTGGCGCGCCAGAGCCCTTCTCGTAATGCAGCGCGATCGCGAGCTTGGATGGATCGCTCATGTGGCGCGGTCCAGGAAGTGGCCGGCGCGGGCCGGTGCCGGCTGCGGCGGCGTGCCGTCGCGCACGACGATGTCGCCGGGCTTGAGCTCGGCCCTGGTCATCGCCAGGCTGAGCTCGCTGACACCGGCGCGGAGCTGCTGCGCGGTCGCCGGCCGCTCCGCCCACATCCGCACGAAGGTCTTGTCGCCGTTCAGCGTGATCAGCGCGTGCACCGGGCCGGCCGGCTCGACATTGAGCGAGAAGCGCGCACGCCAGGCGCGCGTGGCGGGATCGGCGGACTCGTTCCCGCCATCGCGCGAGATCTCGAACTGCGCCATCGCGGTGCCTTGCGGGGTCGCGAACGGGATCTCGAAATTCCACTGCGGCACGGCGGAATCGATGCGATGCCCGCCGGCATCGGTGCGATCGGGGAGCGAGGCGACCTGCAGCAGCGTCTGCCGCGCGATCGCGGCATCGGTGTCGTCGAGCAGGCGGTGCACCATCGCGGAGAGCGGTGTATCGGGCGCGAGCGCTGGCGCGGCGATGGCTTGCGGCGCGGGCAGCGCGCCGCGGAACGGCGGCGGCGCCGTGCGCGCGGCGGCCTCGAAGATGTGGCTATCGGGCACGGCCTTGTTCGAGCCGGGAACGTTGCCGGTCAGGCGCGGCAGGTTTTGCGTGACCTCTTGCAGGAGGGTCGCGGCAAGGCCTGCGGACATCGTTCGCGGCACCGCGGCTTGGTGAGCGTTGCCGGCGATGTCGGCAAGCACGGCGGCCAGCGCAGCGCCGCGTGGCAATTGCGCGGGTTGGGCCGTCTCCGCATCGGCCGACGGCAGCGCCGCCTGCGCGGCCTCTCCCGCCACCCGAAGGGCGGACGCCACTGTCTGCGGCGTAGCTGCGGCGCTGGCCGGCTGTGCAGTGCCTTGGGACGCCGCCTGCGGCAAACCGGTTTCGAGCGTGGCCAGCGTCTGGCGCAACACCAGCAGCGCCGCCTTCAGGTCCGGCGCGGAGCTTGACGAGGGCGCCGTGCCTGCGGCCAGTGACGCCTCGAGAAACAGGCCGGATTTCTGGAACGCGGATTCGATGTCGCCGCCATCGAGGGCGGGGCTCAGCGGCGTCTGCTGCGCCAGCACGTCCAGCACCGCCTGCTTCAATCCCGCCGGCAGATCGCTGCCGGTGACGACGGAGGCGAGATTTGCGAACAGCGGCGCCTGGCTGCCCTGTTTGGTGACGGCCTCGGCCGAGGCGGCAGTCACGGCGACCTGCTCCGACGGCGTCAGCGTGTTGCGCACCGCGCCTGCGGACGGCGCAAGCGGCGGGCTGTCCACCAGCGAGGCTGCACGCGGCGTCAGCGTGATCTGATCGGCGGTCGCCTCGCCTGCTCCGTTCATCACCGCGAGCCTGATGGTGCCGTCGTTCTGCGACACCGCGAGCTGGAGATTTTGCCCCGGCGTCAGCGCCACTTCCGACATCACGTCCATGGAGAGATTGGCGATCGCGATCCGCACCAGATTGTCGGCCATCACGCTGACCACCCTGGCATCGACCACGCTGCCGGCCTGCAGCACGAGATCGGGCGTCGCCGCATCAGCCACGGGGCTGGCGGCACTGACCGGCAGGATCGAGCTTATCGGCGTCGGCATCTCAGGGGCCCGGGGAATGCTGTGCCCCCACCCTAAGGCCGCCTCGTAAACCTCTCGTTAAGGACCTTTACGCCGCGGGCGGCTTCACGGCCGCCAGAACGGTCACGGCGGCCTGGAAATCCTTCAGGCGGGCGGCGCGGCGGGCGGCCGCCTCCTCGTCCGCGCCCCATTTCTCGGCGTTCCAGTCCTCATCGACATGGGCGGCGGCCCAGACCTGGTCCGCATCGCGCGCGCCATGGGCCAGCGCCAGCGCCAGCAGGGCCGAGCCGGTCAAGGTCGTGACCACGTGGAGAGCTGCGACCGACCAGGGATCGCCCGGCAGCGCGCCCCGGGCGGCCTTCAGCGCCTCGTCCGACTGCTTCACATGCATGACGCCCTCGGACAGGATGAAATGCGCCCCCAGCGTCTCCGCGGCCCAGAACAGCACGGGATCCCAATGCGCGGCCTCGCGGGCGACCAGACCCTCGGGGTGACCGGCGCGATAGAACAGCAGGTCGGACTCGAAGTATTTCGCGAGGTCCTCGCTGACGAGCTCGACGCGGTCGACAACACCCTCGACCACGCTATTTGCGATCCGGGTGAGCGGCATGGTCACGGGGTCGATGGTCTCGCCCTGGGCCGCCCATTCCGCGGCCACCGCCTCGGCCAGCGCGGGCGCGGGGATCACCACCTGGCGTCCGGACGGCGTGCGGATCGGCCTGCCGTCGAGGGTGATGGCAAAACCGCCATCGGCTGCGGTGGCGCCGGCTTCCTTGTAGAAGCGCTTGCGCAGCGGCGTGCGCGCGGAGGCGCGCGCCGATTCCCTGGGATCCGGCGGGGGCTGGCTTGCTGCTTCTTCGAACAATTCGCGCATGTGAGTTTTCGGCCCCGGTCTCTGAATGCTAGGCTTTTAAGATAAGACCTGTGGCCGATAAAGCGAGCGGCGGGTATGCGGGAACTTGCGGGCATCGGAGCCCTGATGGCAGGATTTTGGCTGGCCGCGGCGGAGGCCGGCTTTCGCACCCCGGAATCGCTGGTCCGCAACGTCTATGCCCATTACGGCGAAGGCGCGCCGGAGCTCTCCAAAGGCCTGCCGCGGGACACGGCGACCGCCCGGCAGTTCTTCGATCCTCCCCTGCGCAAGGCCTGGAGCACGCCGAGGGTCGAACCCTATGATTTCCTGGTGCAGAGCCCGAGCTGGCGGCTCGGCCCTGTTATGATCGCGGTCGTCCGCAAGCAGTACGACAAGACCTATGTCGCGGCGAATTTCGACAATCACGGCCGCCGGGTGGTGCTCAACTTTGTCCTGGTGAACGGGCCCGAGGGCTGGCTGATCACTGATGTCGAGAGCCCGCACGACAGCTTGCGGATGTTTCTGGAGCAGTTTCGGAATTGAGGGCAATCCTACGTGTCGTCCCGGCGAAGGCCGGGACCCATAACTCCAGGGAGAAGTTGGGCGAAGACCCGCAGTTGGATCTTGTTCGTCGGTATCAAGACCGCGCGCTACAGATAGATTCCGCGGTATGGGTCCCGGCCTTCGCCGGGACGACACCGGGGAAACAGCTGCCGCTCGCCCCCTACTCCTCCGGCGCGTTCTCGATCGGGTCGAACCGGCTGGCATCCAGCCCCAGCAGATTCCACGACTGCTGCATGTGCGGCGGCAGCGGCGCGGTGGCGTCGATCACGCCGCCGCGCGGATGCGGGATAACGATGCGGCGCGCGAGCAGGTGCAGCCGGTTCTGCAGGCCGCCCGGCAGCTGCCAGTTCTCGATGTTGAAATATTTGGGATCGCCGACGATGGGGTGACCGATATGCTCCATGTGCGCGCGGAGCTGATGCGTGCGCCCCGTCACCGGTTTCAGCGACACCCAGGTCAGCTTGTTGCCGGCCGTCTCGACCACGGCGTAGTACGTCACCGCGTGGCTGGCGCCCTCGTCGCCATGCTGGGCGATGCGCATGATGGTGTCGTCCTCGCTCTCCTCCTTCGCGAGGAAGGTCGAGATGCGGCCCTGCTTCGGCTTCGGCAGGCCCGGCACCAGCGCCCAATAGACTTTTCGCGCCGAGCGCGAGCGGAATGCGCCGGTCAGGTGCGAGGCGGCGAAGCGCGTCTTGGCGATCAACAGACAGCCCGACGTCTCGCGATCGATGCGGTGCACGAGGCGCGGCTTCTGGCCCTTGGCATCGCGCATCACTTCCAGCATCTGGTCGATGTGCCGCGTCATGCCCGAGCCGCCCTGCACGGCAAGGCCGGCGGGCTTGTTCAGGACGAGGACGTCGTCGTCCTCATAGATGGTCATGTCCTTGAGCGCCTTGAGTGTCTTCTGCGCAGCCTCAGAGAGCTCGCCGACGACCTTCGGCGCATCGATCTTGAGCGGCGGAATGCGAACGCTCTGCCCCTCCTCCAGCCGGTCCTTGCTGTCGACGCGCTTGCCGTCGACGCGCAGCTCGCCTTTGCGGACGACGCGCTGGATGTGGGAGAACGACAGGCCGGGAAAGCGCGCTTCCAGGAAGCGATCGACCCGCATGTTGTTCTCGTCGGCCGAGACCTTGACGGTCTGCACCTTGGTCGGCAGCAGCGCCTCGACGGGCTTTTCGGGCGCCGCCCTTTCAACTTCAGCTTTGGGCGGACGCCGTTCTGCGCGCTCGGGGCCACGCCGCTCGGCGCGCTCTCCGGCAAAGCGCGGCGGCTTCCCACCGGGCTTGCCGCCCGGACGCGGCCCTGCCTTTTTCGCGCCGCGCGTCTGGTGCGGACGCGAATCATCGCGCTCGTCACGCGAACGGGGCTTTGGATTCATTCTCTTGATACGGCGGCTCATGATTGCCTGCGTACCCTAAAAGCGGCCTTCCGTCACGACGAAATGGCCACTTCTAGCGCGAGCCGCCCCGTTCCTTGCGCAGCTTGGCCCAGTAATCCAGCCGCTTCCTGATCTCGCGCTCGAAGCCGCGCTCGGGCGGGTCGTAGAAGGTCTGGCGGCCCAGGGCTTCCGGAAAGTAGTCCTGGCCGGAGAAGGCGTCGGGCGCGTCGTGGTCGTATGCGTAGCCGGAGCCGTAGCCTTCCGACTTCATCAGCTTGGTCGGGGAATTCAGGATGTGCTTGGGCGGCAGCAGCGAGCCGGCCTGTTTTGCAACCTGCATCGCGGTGCCGAAGGCGGTGTAGACCGCGTTCGATTTCGGCGCGGTGGCGAGATAGACCACGGCCTGTGCGATGGCGAGCTCGCCTTCGGGATGACCGAGGAAATCGAAGGCATCCTTGGCCGCATTGGCGATGACGAGCGCCTGCGGATCGGCAAGGCCGATGTCCTCGACCGCCATGCGCACCACGCGGCGGGCCAGGAACAGCGGATCCTCTCCGGCATCGAGCATGCGGCAGAGATAGTAGAGCGCGGCATCGGGATCGGAGCCGCGCACCGATTTATGCAGAGCCGAGATCAGGTTGTAATGGCCGTCGGCCGATTTGTCGTAGATCGGCGCGCGGCGCTGCAGGATGTCCTGCAGCTGCGCGGCATTGAAAATCTCGTCCGCGCGCGCCGAGCGCCAGACCTCTTCGGCGAGCGTCAGCGAGGCGCGGCCGTCGCCATCGGCCATGCGCACCAGCACCGCGCGCGCCTCGGCATCGAGCGGCAGCTTCCTGCCCTCGACCTCTTCGGCATGGGCGAACAGCTTTTCGATCGCGGCGGCATCGAGCGAGCGAAACACCAGCACGCGCGCGCGCGAGAGCAACGCCGCGTTGAGCTCGAAGGACGGGTTTTCCGTGGTGGCGCCGACCATCACCACAGTGCCATCTTCCATCACGGGCAGAAACGAATCCTGCTGGGCGCGATTGAATCTGTGCACCTCGTCGACGAACAGCAGCGTGCCCTTGCCCATCTCGCGGCGGGCGCGCGCGGCGTCGAACGCCTTCTTCAGATCAGCGACGCCGGAGAACACCGCGGAAATCTGCTCGAAATGCAGATCCGTCGCGTCCGCCAGCAGCCGCGCCACGGTGGTCTTGCCGGTGCCGGGCGGTCCCCAGAACACCAGCGAGCCCAGCGTGCGCGTCTCCAGCATGCGCGTCAGCGCGCCGTCGGGGCCGAGGATATGATCCTGGCCGACGACCTCCGACAGCGCGCGCGGGCGCAGGCGGTCCGGCAGCGGATGCGGAGCCTCGTGGTCGAGCCCCGCCGCGGCAAACAGCGTCGGCGTCTCCTGTGGTCGCTTCGGACTCATCCGCCCAGCGTGACGTTGATCTGCTGACCGCCGCGCACCACCGTGATGCGCCAGAGCCGTGGCGTGTCCTTGGCGGCCTTCTCGAGATCGGCCGTCTTGGCGATCTTCTGGTTGTTCACCGCGAGGATGATGTCGCCCTTCTGGAAGCCGACATTCTGCGCCGCCGTGCCGTCGCCGATCTCGGTGACGACGACGCCATCGGTGTCCGCATCGAGATGCAGCTCGTCGGCGATCGCCGGGGTGATGGTCGAGATCTTCGCACCCTGGAACGGCGAGCGCGTGGTGATGACGAGCTCATTGCGGCCGCTGTCAGGGGCGGTCTCGAGCGCAATGCCGAGCTTGAGCGGCTTGCCGCCACGCTGCACGTCGATCTGCGCGGTGCCGCCGAGCGGCCGGGTGGCGAAGCGGTAGTCGAACGCATTGGGGTCGTCGACCGTCTGGTTGTCGATCCCGGTGATGAGGTCGGAGGACTTCAGGCCGGCCTTGGCCGCGGGACCATTCGGCACCACGCTCGCGACCAGCGCGCCGGTCGGCGAGCGCAGACCGAGGCTCTCGGCGATCTCGGGCGTCACCGCCTGCAGCTTCGCGCCGAGCCAGGGACGCTTCACCGCCTTGCCGCCGCTCTTGGCGGAGGCGACGACGACGCGGACCATGTTGGCGGGAATCGCAAAGCCGATGCCTTGCGAGCCGCCGGAGCGCGAATAGATCGCGGTGTTGATGCCGGCGAGCTTGCCGCTCATGTCGACCAGCGCGCCGCCGGAATTGCCGGGATTGATCGCCGCATCGGTCTGGATGAAGAACTGGTAGTCGGTGATGCCGACCTGCGTGCGCGCCAGCGCCGAGATGATGCCGTGCGTCACCGTCTGGCCGACGCCGAAGGGATTGCCGATCGCGAGTACGACGTCGCCGACCAAGAGCTCGTCGGAATTGGTGAAGTCGAGCGTCGGAAACTTCTCCTTGGTGTCCTTCAGCCTGAGCACGGCGAGATCGGTGCGCGGATCCTTCAGCAGGATCTCGGCCTCGAACTCGCGCTTGTCCGACAGCGACACCTTGACCTGGTCCGCGCCCTCGATGACGTGGACATTGGTGACGACGAGGCCGGAGGCATCGACGATGACGCCGGAGCCGAGCGAACGCTGCATCTGCTCGGGCTGCTGGCCCGGCACGCCGAAGAAGCGGCGGAAGATCGGATCGTCCAGCAACGGATTGCGGTTTTGCACGACCTTGGCGGCGTAGACGTTGACGACCGCCGGCTGCACCCGCTGCACGATCGGCGCATAGGACAGCCGCAACTCGGCCGGCGAGGATGGAACACGGCGATCCTGCGCGGCGGCCGGATTGAAGTGGGCTGAAAACGCTATGCACAGTGCCGTGACGATAACGGCCGGACGGATCGATCGAAACATTCCTACCTCTCGGAAAAGACGACGGAATATAGGCGCGTTCGCCGGGCAATAGAAGGCCGCCAGGCGGCATTATTCACCCCCTTCGGGTGTCGCCGGAATGCAAGCCTCCGTGCGAAAAAGCAAGTCGCCTGGCGCGACAGATTGGCATGACGCGCATCATCCAGCATTCTGTTCCGTGACGGATTCGGTTGCGGCGAATTTGCACCAGTGGGAACCGCGCAACCGGGGTGCACCGTCGCGGGGCAGTCATCGACCATACCTAGGCTCTCCGCCGACGACTTGGGGAAGTTCATCAAAAGGATGGAGGCGTATCGTGAGCAGGACAAGAATGGCAGCCACGGCGATTGGTCTCGCCGGCGTGCTGGCGGCCTCGCAGGCCCAGGCTCAATCGGCAAGCAGCAGCGAGCAGGAAATCGCGCTGCTGAAACAGCAATTGAAGTTGCTGGAGCAGAAGCTCGACAAGCTGCAGAGCCAGACTGCCGCAAACACGGCGGCCACGGCGAAAGCAAAAGCCGAAGCAAAGGCCGAAGCGAAAGCCGAGGCGCGCTCCGAGGCAAAGGCGGTGGTCGCCAACGCCAATGCGGCGATCCCGGTCAAGGGACCGGTGCATCCCTCCGGCGTCGTGGTCACGATGCCGAACAACCGGCCGACCATCTGCACCGCCGACGAGGCCAACTGCGTCGCGATCACCAGCCGCGTGCATTGGGATGTCGGCGGCTATAATTATCGCCCCAACACGGCGGCAACCGTGCCGCAAAAGCTCGACAGCGGCGAGAATGTCCGCCGCGCGCGCATCGGCGTCACCGGAAAATTCCTCAACGACTGGAATTTCGCGCTGATCTACGATTTCGGCGGCTCGTCCGACGGATTTGGCGGCACCGGTGCCGCCGGCGGGACTGCTGTCGGCTTCCTGCCCGGTGGAGGCACCTCCGGCATCGAGAACGCCTATATCAGCTACACCGGACTGAAGCCCTTCGGCGGCAAGATGGCGATCGAAGCCGGCGTCATGGATATTGCCTGGACCATGGATGAGTCCACCAGCTCCAACGACATTGCCTTCATGGAACGCGCTTCGGTCGGCATCATCGCGCAAAATATCGCCGCCGGCGACTTCCGTTCTGCCGCCGGTGCCCGCTGGTACAACGACGTGTTCTACGCCGGCGCCTACGTGACCGGCCCGACCACGGGTGCCATTCACTCCGCCTCGAGCGCTTCGCCTCCCGGCACCAGCGAGCAATACGGCGCGACTGCCCGCGTTGCCGGCCAGATCGTCAGCGGCAAGGATTATTCGGTGCATCTCGGCGGCGACGCCCAGTGGCTGATTCAGCCGCCGCGCAATCTGGTCGCGAACACGCAAACACTCACGCTCAGCGACCGGCCCGAACTGCGCATCGACCCCACGACGCTGATCTCGACCGGGGCGATTGCAAATGTGGCGGGCGCACAGGTCTATGGCGTGGAGGCCGCAGCTACCTATGGACCGCTCTGGGTCCAGGGCGAATACTACTTCTTCAACATCGATCGAAACGCAAATACCAGCGTGCCGTTGATTGGAGCGCCAAGCCTGAAATTCCAGGGCGGCTACGCCCAGGCCGCTTATGTCCTGACCGGCGAAAGCCGCAAGTACAATCCGGGCAACGCTGCCTATGGCGGCGTCAAGCCGGAGCACCCGTTCTCGATCGATGGCGGTGGCTGGGGCGCCTGGGAAATCGCCGGCCGCTACTCAACCATGGATTTGAACAACCAGCTCGCGACCGCCGCCGGCATCGCCGGCGGACGCCAGACGGTCTACACGCTCGCGCTCAACTGGTACGTCAACGGCAACGTCCGCTTCATGCTCGACTATCTGCACGGCACCGTGTCGAGGCAGGCATCGCCGGTTTCCACGGCGGATGTCGGCTCGAAGTTCGATGCGATCGCGATGCGCACGCAGTTCGCGTTCTGACGATCTCATCCGGGAGCGGCAAAGACCGCTCCCGGATCCTTACGCCGCCCGCTTCGGCTTCTTCACGACCACCGGCTCCGGTGCGCAGGACAGCCGCTGCTGGTGGCTCTCGCCCCAGGCCTTCAGGATGTCGATCACCGGCTTGAGGCTCTCACCGAGCTCCGAGAGGCAATACTCGACCCGCGGCGGCACTTCCGCATAGACCTTGCGGATGACGAGCTTGTCCTCCTCCAGCGCGCGCAACTGCTTCGTGAGCATGCGCTGGGTGATGCCGGGCATCCGGCGCCGTAGCTCGCCGAAACGCTGGGTGCCACTCTGCAGGTGATAGAGGATCACGCCCTTCCATTTGCCGTCGATCAGGTCCAGCGTCGCCTCGACAGAGCAACCGGGCCGGCGGGTAAAGTCGCGCCGTTTCATGCGTGTTTTCCCATTAGTATCCAAACAGGGACTATATCCCCGAATTTACAGTACTTGCCAAATAGACGCCAGGGCGACAGTTAGGGCGGCAGGCGAATACGCCATCTGATGGAGACAAGCCATGAAGGCCGTCGGCTACAAGAAATCGCTTCCGATCGAGGACGCGCAGTCACTGATCGATTTCGAAACCGCCAAGCCCGAGCCCAAGGGGCGCGACATCCGCGTCGCCGTGAAGGCGATCTCGGCCAACCCGGTCGATTACAAGGTGCGCAAGCGCGCCGCGCCGCCCGAGGGCGAGGTGAAGATCCTGGGCTATGACGCCGCCGGTGTGGTCGATGCGGTCGGGCCCGAGGTCACGCTGTTCAAGCCGGGCGACGAAGTGTTCTATGCGGGTTCGATCCTGCGCCAGGGCACCAACGCCGAATTCCACCTGGTCGACGAACGCATCGTCGGCAACAAGCCGAAGAGCCTGTCGTTCGCGCAGGCCGCCGCGCTTCCCCTCACCTCCATTACCGCCTGGGAATTGCTGTTCGACCGGCTCGGCGCCGTGCCCGGCAAGAGCGTCGATCCGCGCACCCTTCTGATCACGGGCGGCGCCGGCGGCGTCGGCTCGATCCTGATCCAGCTTGCCCGCCGCCTCACCGGCCTCACGGTGCTCGCGACCGCGACGCGGCCGGAGTCGCAGAAATGGTGCCTCGACCTCGGCGCGCATGCGGTGATCGATCACGGCAAGCCGATGAAAGAACAGATCGAGACGCTCAAGCTGCCGCCGGTCGCGCTGGTGGCGAGCCTGACCTTCACCGACCAGCACTATAAGAGCATCGCCGACTTCATGGCCCCGCAGGGACGGTTCGGCCTGATCGACGATCCCCCGGAATTCACCATGAGCACCTTCAAGGGCAAGGCGATCTCGGTGCACTGGGAATCGATGTTCACGCGCTCCTCGTTCCAGACGCCGGACATGATCGCGCAGCATCATCTGCTCAATGATGTCGCCGACCTCATCGACAAGGGCGTGCTGCGCACCACCCTCGACCAGACTTTTGGCACGATCAACGCAGCCAACCTCAAGCGCGCACATGCGCTGCTCGAGAGCGGCAAGTCGCGCGGCAAGATCGTGCTGGAGGGGTGGTAGGGAGCTTCGTAAGGCGTGGGTTAGCCGAAGGCGTAACCCACCATCTCCGCGGCAACAGAAGTGGTGGGTTCCGCCGAGCAGATGCGCTGAGCGCATCTGCAGGGCTGACCCACCCTACATTTCCGGCACACCCTCGACGAACAGCAGCCGCCGCTCCAGCGCGCCGGCGCGGATCTTCAGCGCCTCGGCATAGTCCGGCGAGGCGTACCATTCCTTCAGCCTCGCCATCGATTCGAATTCGACGATGACGATGGCTTTGGGCGGGAGGTTGCCTTCGGCAAGATCGACCTTGCCGCCGCGGACGAGATAACGTCCGCCGTACTGCGCGATCGTCTTCGCGGCGAGCGTCCGATAGGCCTCAAAACCATCGGGATCGCGCATCTCGACTTCGGAGATCACATAAGCCGACATGAGGCGGCCTCTTTTGTTTTGAGCATGATCTTCTCGGAAGACCGCTTCACACTTTTCCGGATCATGCTCTACGCGATCGTATTGACGATGCCGCCTTCGGCACGCAGCGCCGCGCCGTTGGTGGCGGAGGCCTCCTTCGAGGCGACATAGACCACCATGTTCGCGATCTCGTCGACACTGGCAAAACGCTGGATCAGGGAGCTCGGACGATGCTGCTTGACGAAATTGGCGGCGGCTTCGTCCACCGACTGGCCGTTTTGCTTGGCAAGATCCTTCACGAAGGTCTCGACGCCCTCCGACATGGTCGGGCCCGGCAGCACGGAGTTGACGGTGACGCCGGTGCCGCGGGTGAGCTGCGCCAGACCGCGCGCGACGGAGAGCTGCGCCGTCTTGCTCATGCCGTAATGGATCATCTCGACGGGAATGTTGAGCCCGGACTCCGAGGAGATGAAGACGATGCGGCCCCAGTTACGCTTGAGCATGCCTTTCATGTAGGCGCGCGAGAGCCGCACGCCGCTCATCACGTTGACCTCGAAGAAACGCGTCCAGTCCTCGTCCGGGATGTCGAAGAAATCCTTCGGCTCGAAGATGCCGGCATTGTTGATGAGGATATCGACCTCGGGCAACGCGGCCACGAGCGCCTTGCAGCCCGCGGCGGTCGAGACGTCGGCGGCGATGCCGCGCACCTTGCCGCCCGCGCCTTCCAGCTTGCGCACGGCGGCATCGACCTTGTCCTGGCCGCGCCCGTTGATCACGACGCTGGCACCTGAGCCGGCAAGCCCCTTGGCGATGGCGTGGCCGATGCCGGCGGTCGAGCCGGTCACGAGTGCGGTCTTTCCGGTCAGGTCGATCTTCATGAATCAATCTCCATTGATGCTGACGGAGATATCGTGCGCTGCACAAGCAGCTTCAATCGTCCCTCACCGACGCGTGAGCGATCAGTTGCGCGAAGGTAGCGTCCGGAGAAAGGCGACGATGGCATCGAGATCCTGGGCCGTCATGCTGGCATAGGCAGCATAGGCCATCGGCGGCTTGAGCTTGTGACCGTCGCGCGCGATGCCTTGCGTAATCGCACGTTTGATTTCGTCGTCGCTCCACTGACCGAGGCCTGCAGCAGGATCGGGGGTGATGTTGGGAGAGACGGACTCGCCCCACGGTCCCCTGAAGGTCCGGCCGCCCTTGCCGCTCGCCCCGGCGAAGTCATGCACCGCGGACGGGCCCTCCGGCGTATGGCATTCCAGGCAATGGGCGATGGTCAGCAGATAACGGCCGCGCGCGAGCTTGTCGGCCAGCTCCTGCTCGCTCGCCTGCTTGCCGGCATAGATCGGCACCTCCGGCTTCAGCGCGATCCTGTATTCCGGCGCGGGCGTCTCGTGGCGTATCGCCGGTACGGAACGCAAATAGGCCGCGAGCGCGTCGAGATCGCGGGCGGTGAGCACCGTGTAGAATTCGGTCGGCATGATCGGCGCGCTCCTGGTGCCATCAGGCTTGATGCCGCTGACGAGGAAGCGCTTCAGCTCCGCATCGCTCCACTTGCCGATGCCTGTGTCCTTGTCCGGCGTGATGTTGGAGCCGGAGACCTTGAAGGCGGGTTCGTCGAAGACCTGGCTGCCGCCCGAGAGTGCACGTGACAGATCGAGCCCCTGCGGCCCGCGCGGTGTGTGGCAATTGTGGCAGACCATCACGCTGCCAACGAGATAGGCGCCGCGCTCGACCAGCGTTTCGCCGGAGGCCGGCGACATCGCAAGCGCCAGCACAATCCCAAACAGCGTCCTCATCGAAAGCCCCCCGGCCCGGATTCGCGAGCAGCAGGCTAACAAGCCGGTCTTCCCTCGGCAACGCGCAGCGCGGATGCGGGCTGGAACGACCGTTAACAAGTAGTACAGTGTCTCCCTCCTGCTCACGTGAACACGGAAGAACGAAGCGATGAAGCGTACGGCTCTCACGATCATCCTTGGACTGGTCAGTCTGATCGGCGGCAATTCGCTTGCACCGGCCCAGGCGGTCTATCCGGACAAGCCGCTGCAACTGATCGTCCCCTTCCCGCCCGGCGGCGCCTCGGACGTGGTCGCGCGCATCATCGGCAGCGAACTGGAGACGCGGCTCGGCAAGCCCGTGATCATCATGAACCGTCCCGGCGGCGGCACCACGATCGCGGCCAAGGAGGTCGCGCGTTCGGCGCCTGACGGATACACCATTTTCTTCAGCTCGAACTCGAGCTTCACATTGCCGGCGGCCGTGAAGGAAACCGTGCCTTACGACGCTGCCAAGGATTTCGAGCCGCTCGGCCAGGTCGGCAAGATCACGCTGGCGCTGGTCACCTACAAGGACAACCCGGTCAAGGATCTGGCTGGGCTCGTCGCTGAAGCGAAAGCCAATCCCGACAAGCTGTCGCTGGCCTCGTTCGGCGTCGCCACCGTCTCGCATTTCGCCGGCGAGCTGTTCAAATCGGCTGCCGGAATCAAGATGGTCCACCTGCCCTACAAGGGCAGCGCGCCGGCGATGAACGACCTGATCGGCAAGCACATCCAGTACCACGTCGACACGGTGATCGCCGTGAAGCCGCAGATCGAGGCCGGCACTGTCAAGGTGCTCGCGGTGTTCTCGGGCAAGCGCACGCCGTTCCTGCCCGACGTGCCGACGCTTGCCGAACTCGGCTACACCGGCATCGACTTCGCGTCCTGGGGCGCGGTGGTCGCGCCCAAGGGGCTGCCGCCCGCCGTTCGCGACAGGCTGACGGCGACGCTGGAGGAGATCGTCAACACCCCTTCCGTCATCGAGCGCTTCAAGCAGGTCGGCTTCGAGCCGGGCTTCGTGCGCTACAGCGACTGGGCCGGCACCATCGGCAAGGAGACCGCCGAGATGAAGGAGATCGCGCAGAAGGCGGGGATCAAGGAGGAGTAATCGCGCCGATCCATCGCCAGCCCCAAAACAAAAGCGGCGCCCGAGGGCGCCGCTTTCAATTCCGTAATTGCGATCCGGCTTACGCCGCCTCGTCCTGCTTCTCCTGCACCGGACCGGAATCCTGGCCCTTGGCATCGACGTCGCGATCGACGAACTCGATCACGGCCATCGCGGCGTTGTCGCCGTAACGGAAGCCTGCCTTGATGATGCGGGTGTAGCCGCCCTGACGATCCTTGTAGCGGGTCGCCAAAACATCGAACAACTTCTTGACCTGATCCTTGTCGCGCATCTCGGAGATGGCCTGGCGGCGCATCGCCAGCCCGCCCTTCTTGCCGAGGGTGACGAGCTTCTCGACGATCGGGCGCAATTCCTTCGCCTTCGGCAGCGTGGTGACGATCTGCTCGTGCTTGATCAGCGCGGCGCACATGTTGGCGAACATCGCGCGGCGATGCTCCGCGGTGCGGTTGAGCTTCCGATGAACCTTGCCGTGACGCATGTGACTATTCCTTACGTAAAAACTGCCGCGACGGTTCGTCGGACATGTTGCTCAGGTGGGCTGCCTGCGTTCGCCCAAGTCAGCGAGTAGCGAATGGTGAGTAGCGAATAGTTCTTCCCTATTCGCCACTCCCTACTCGCCATTCGCTCAGTAGTGATCTTCGAAGCGCTTGGCGAGCTCGTCGATGTTCTCCGGCGGCCAACCCGGCACTTCCATGCCGAGATGCAGACCCATCTGGGCCAGCACTTCCTTGATCTCGTTCAGCGACTTGCGGCCGAAGTTCGGGGTGCGGAGCATTTCCGCTTCGCTCTTCTGCACGAGGTCGCCGATGTAGACGATGTTGTCGTTCTTCAGGCAGTTGGCCGAACGCACCGACAGCTCGAGCTCGTCCACCTTCTTGAGGAAGGCCGGGTTGAAGGCGAGGTCCGGGATGATCTCCTGGGCGACTTCCTTGCGCGGCTCTTCGAAGTTGACGAACACGTTGAGCTGATCCTGCAGGATGCGGGCGGCGTAGGCCACCGAGTCATCCGGCGAGATCGCGCCGTTGGTCTCGATCGTCATGGTCAGCTTGTCGTAGTCGAGGATCTGGCCCTCGCGGGTGTTCTCGACCTTGTAGGAGACCTTGCGGACCGGCGAGTACAGGCTGTCGACCGGGATCAGGCCGATCGGCGCATCCTCGGGACGGTTGCGCTCGGCGGGCACGTAGCCCTTGCCGGTGGCGACGGTGAACTCCATGCGGATCTCGGCGCCCTCGTCGAGGGTGCAGATCTGCAGGTCCGGATTGAGCACGACGACGTCGCCGACGGTCTGGATGTCGCCGGCGGTGACGACGCCCGGGCCCTGCTTCTTCACGACCATGCGCTTGGGGCCTTCGCCCTGCATCTTGATCGAGATGTCCTTGATGTTCAGCACGATGTCGGTGACGTCCTCACGAACGCCAGCGATCGAGGAGAACTCGTGCAGCACGCCGTCGATGTGCACCGACTGCACCGCCGCGCCCTGGAGCGAGGAGAGCAGGATGCGGCGCAGCGCGTTGCCGAGGGTCTGGCCAAAGCCGCGCTCGAGCGGCTCGGCGACGATGGTCGCGAAACGGCTGGGATCACTGCCGGGCGTGACCTGGAGCTTGTTCGGCCGAATCAGTTCTTGCCAATTTTTCTGGATCGTCACTGTTTCACCCATACAGGCCAGTCAATTTGAGGCGTCAAATACTGGCGTTGGAGAAAGGCCGCAGAGCATTCCCGCGGCTTCTTGCAAAGTCATTGCGGGCGCCGATGCGCCCGCAACTCGTAGAAATCAAACGCGCCGACGCTTGCGGGGACGGCAACCGTTGTGCGGGATCGTGGTCACGTCGCGGATCGAGGTGACGGTGAAGCCCGCGGCCTGGAGAGCGCGGAGCGCCGACTCGCGGCCCGAACCGGGACCGGCGACTTCGACTTCCAGCGTGCGCATGCCGTGCTCCTGCGCCTTCTTCGACACGTCCTCAGCGGCAACCTGCGCCGCGTACGGGGTCGACTTGCGCGAGCCCTTGAAGCCCATCGTGCCGGCGGAGGACCAGGCAATCGTGTTGCCCTGCGCGTCGGTGATGGTGATGGTCGTGTTGTTGAACGACGAATTCACGTGCGCAACGCCGGAGGCGATGTTCTTGCGCTCACGACGGCGAACGCGGGTGGCTTCCTTGCCCATTGAGTCCCTTTCCTGAAGATCTCAAACGCCGCCGTAATGCCAGCGGCTACACCTATGGAAGCGAATAGCCAGTAGCGAATGGCGAATAGGGAAGCTCCCCTACTCGCCATTCGCCACTCTCAATTCGCCAGTTTACTTCTTCTTGCCGGCGATGGCCTTGGCCGGACCCTTGCGCGTACGCGCATTGGTGTGGGTCCGCTGACCGCGCACCGGCAGACCGCGACGATGACGCAGGCCGCGATAGCAGCCGAGGTCCATCAGACGCTTGATGTTGATGCCGACCTCACGACGCAGGTCGCCCTCGACGAGATAGTCGCGGTCGATCACTTCGCGGATCTGGAGCACTTCGGCGTCGCTGAGCTGATTGACGCGACGATCCACGGGGATCTTCACCTTCTCGATGATGTCACCGGCGATCTTCGGGCCGATGCCATGGATGTACTGAAGCGCGATCAGCACGCGCTTGTTGGTGGGAATGTTCACGCCGGCAATACGGGCCACGGCCTTCTCTCCTGTTGCCGATCCCTCGTCAGGAATCGGGCTTAAGTGCTTGCTTTCTCGGGCAGGTGTTCACAAACGCGAACACGACGCCCACCCCCGGTCTTCCTGGGGCCCGGCATCGTCTGAAACTATCCGACTTGGATGCGGGGCTTATTAGGGGATTCCAGGGGCTTTCGTCAACCGCTGCTAGCGTTTGGCTCGCTTTTTCGTGACCTTTTTTGGTCCCTTCTTCGAACCTTTTTTGACGGTCTTTTTCGCGGCTTTTTTGACCGTTTTCTTGGCTGTTTTCTTAACCGCCTTCTTGGTCGCTTTCTTGGCGCCCTTCACGGCCGTCTTGGCCGCCTTTTTAGCGGTTTTGGCCGATTTAGCAGCTTTTTTGGCCGCTTTCGCCGGCTTTTTGGCAGCCTTCTTGGCCGCCTTGGCCTTCTTGGCCGGGGCCGACTTGGCCGCGCTACGGGAGTGGGTCTTGGGTTCCACCGCCCCGAGTGCCAGGAGCTGGCGGTGAATGGCGCGGGTGACCTCGTCGATGGCCATCATGCCGTCGATGGTGGAGAGCTTCCGCCGCTCGGAATAGTAGTGAATCAGGGGCTCCGTCTGGCTGCGGTAGCTGGCCAGGCGCTTGGTCAGGACCTCCGGTGTGTCGTCCACCCGGACCTCCTCCCCGCGCTCGCGCATCTGGGCGACGCGGGTCTCGACCCGACTCAGCAGCGCACTCTCGTTGACGCGGAGCTCGATCACGGCGTCGAGCTTGAGATGCTTATGCCGGAGCAGCTCATCGAGCGCCTCGGCCTGCGGCACGGTGCGCGGGAAGCCGTCGAGGATGAAGCCGTTCCTGGCGTCCGGCTGGTCGATCCGGTCGGAGATGATTCCGACCACGACCTCGTCGGGCACGAGGCCGCCGCTGGCCATGATCTCCTTGGCCTTCAGCCCGACCGGCGTTCCCGCCGCGACGGCTGCGCGCAACATCTCGCCGGTCGAGAGCTGGACGATGTCGTAGCGCTGCACCAAGAGCTGCGCTTGGGTCCCCTTGCCCGACCCCGGCGGTCCCAGAAGTATAATTCTCATCGGCGTACGCCCCCCGGATTGGTGAGCGATACGTCGCGCACCTGTGTTTTGATATCAAGGACAGTGCAAACCACAACCAGCGCCGCACCGCCATTGACGACCATACTATAAGGCAGACCGATCCCGTAAAGGTCGAACACCTCCGGAATCAACTGCAACGCAGTCACGTAGACGGCTCCGACGACCGTCGTCAATGACACCACGCGATCGAGATGGGCGGCCGTCGCTTCGCCGGGCGCGACGTCGGGAATCGTGCCGTGAAGCCGGGCCAGGGATTCGGCGGTGTATTCGGGATCGACGACATAAGCGGTGTAAACGAAGGCGAGCGCGAACACCGCGATCGACACGAGGATCATGTGCGCCGGCTGCCCGAGCTGGAGATGTCGGTAGGTTGCGGCGACCAGGGGATGATCGCCTCCCAGGAAGAAGCCCGCAAAGGCAAGCGGCAGATAGAAGATCCACGGCGCTACGGTGACTGGAATCAGGAACCCGGCGCTGTTGAGCTTGATCGGCAGCATTGCATCGCGCGCCGGCAGTTGCCGCGTGCCGACGCTACGTGCGGCGAACTGGACCAGGATATTTCGCCGCGCGCCTTCGACGAGCACGATCACGACGACGGTCGCGATCCAGAACACGGCATGGCCGAGGACGAGGTTAGCCGAGATCGCGCCCTGCCGGAGAGCATCCATGATGCCGGCGATATCGCGCGGAATGGCGACGATGAAGCCGGCGCTCAAGATCAGCGCCAGGCCATTGCCGATGCCGTAGCGGGTGATCTGTTCGCTCAGCCACACCAGCACGAAGACGCCGCCGACCATCGAGACTGTGGCCGTCGTCACGAACCAGCCGTCGGGATTTTTGACGAGGCCCGGGATCGACGTCAGCGCCGAGGCAATGCCGTAGGCCTGAAAAGCCGCAAGTCCGAGTGTGAGCCCGAGCGTGGCCCGCGCGATCTTGCGGCGGCCGCCCTCGCCTGACCGCTCAAGCGAATTCAGGCCGCGCCACACCACGGACAGCAGCCGGATGAGGATCGCCGCAGTCAGATAGGGAATGAGGCCGAGCGCAAAGATCGAAAGCCGGGAGACGAGATCCAGCGTCGGCGAGACGTCGGAGAGATCCAGTCCCGGAATCGAGATCTGGGTGCCGAGCCTATAAATGAGAAGCGCGCCGATCGTGATAGCGATGCGGCGCGCGAGCTCGGTCGTCATTTGCGGCGGGCTTACCTGCGGCGGCCGCGCAGCTTCGACTTGCGGATCAGGCCTTCATACTGATGGGCCAGCAGATAGCCCTGCACCTGCGCCACGGTATCCATGGTGACGCTGACGACGATCAGCAACGAGGTGCCGCCGAAGTAGAACGGCACCGAGGCGTAGGAGATCAGGATCTCCGGGATCAAGCAGACGATGGCGAGATAGATCGCGCCGAGCACGGTAATGCGCGACAGCACGTAATCGATATATTCGGCGGTGCGCTCGCCCGGACGGATGCCCGGAATGAAGCCGCCATGCTTCTTCAGATTGTCCGCAGTCTCGGTCGGGTTGAACACGATCGCGGTGTAGAAGAAGGCGAAGAACACGATCAGCGCCAGATACATGAACAGGAACAGCGGGCGGCCGTGGCCGAGCTGGGTCGTGATCCACTGGAACCACTCCGGACCGCTGCCGGCGTTGAAGTTCGCAACCGTGGCCGGCAGCAGGAGCAGCGAGGACGCGAAGATCGGCGGAATCACGCCCGAGGTGTTGAGCTTGAGCGGCAGATGCGAGGACTGGCCCTCGAACATCTTGTTGCCGACCTGGCGCTTCGGATACTGGATCAGCAGCCGGCGCTGGGCGCGCTCCATGAACACGATGAAGGCGATCACGGCGACAGCCATGATGATGACGACCAGGATCAGGCCGGTCGACATCGCACCCTGACGGCCGAGCTCGAGCATGTTGGCGAGCGCCGCGGGCAGCTCGGCGACGATGCCGGAGAGAATGATCAGCGAGATACCGTTGCCGATGCCGCGCGAGGTGATCTGCTCGCCCAGCCACATCAGGAACATGGTGCCGCCGGTCAGTGTGATCGCCGTGGACAGGCGGAAGAACATGCCGGGGTCGCTGACGACGTTGCCGGCGCCTTCGAGGCCCACCGCGATACCGTAGGACTGGAACGCGGCCAGGATCACCGTGAGGTAACGGGTGTACTGGTTCAGCGTCTTGCGGCCGGCCTCGCCCTCCTTCTTCAGCGCCTCGAGCTGCGGCGAGACGGTGGTCAGGAGCTGAATGATGATCGACGCCGAGATGTACGGCATGATGTTCAGCGCGAAGATCGCCATGCGGTGGATGCCGCCGCCGGCGAACATGTTGAACATGCCGAGGATGCCGCCCGCCTGCGACTTGAACACCTGCTCCCAGATGTTGGGATCGATGCCCGGCAGCGGGATGTAGGTTCCGAGCCGATAAACGAGCAGCGCACCCAGGGTGAACCAGATGCGCTTCTTCAGTTCGTCGGCCTTGGCAAACGCGCCGAAATTGAGATTGGCTGCCAGTTGTTCCGCTGCAGAGACCATCTTGGACTTTCTCCCGCCGCCTATTGCGCCGTCATGCCCGCGGCCGGGCTACTTACTAGCGGACGCCGGACATTATCTGGGGCTCGGCTTCGATAAGTCCACGTCCCGCCTGCGTAAAGGCCCGCGAGCCGCGGGCCAATGACGCAGTTGTTACGCCGCCTCGCCTTCTTCCTTGGCAGGGGCGAGGATCTTCACCGAACCGCCGGCCTTCTCGACCGCGGCGATCGCGGTCTTGGTGGCGCCATGCACTTCGATGTTGAGCTTGGACTTGAGCTCGCCACGGCCGAGCAGCCGCAGGCCGGCCTTGGCGCGGCGGAGCACGCCGCCCTTCACCAGGGCCTCGACGTTCACGACGCTGCCGGCGTCGATCTTCTTGGCATCGACCGCTTCCTGGAGCCTGTCGAGATTGATCTCGGCGAACTCGACGCGGAAGATGTTGTTGAAGCCGCGCTTGGGCAGACGGCGATGCATCGGCATCTGGCCGCCTTCGAAACCCTTGATGCGCACGCCCGAACGCGCGGTCTGGCCTTTGCCGCCGCGGCCGGACTGCTTGCCCTTGCCCGATCCGATGCCGCGGCCGACGCGCATACGCTTCTTGCGCGAGCCGGCGTTGTCGGCGATATCGCTGAGCTTCATCGCCCTTCTCCTTGTGTCTTGCGCACGATCGTCACCGAAAACCGGTCCCCGGCTTTTCGGGATCGTGCGCCGCTTCTTACTTCTCGTCGACGATGCGGACGAGATGGTGAACCTTCTCGATCATGCCGCGCACGGCCGGAGTGTCCGGCAGTTCGCTGGTGCGGCCGATCTTGTTGAGCTTGAGCCCGATCAGCGTCGAGCGCTGCGAGTGATGGCGGCGGATCGCGCTGCCGGTCTGCTCGAGCTTGATCGTCTTGCTGGCCTTGGCCATGGGAGTCTACTCCAAAGCTTCCGTTAGTCGGCAGCCGCCTCGGCATCGCCACCGATACGGCGCGACTGCAGAGTGGACACCTTGATGTTGCGGCGGGCTGCGACCGAACGCGGCGAATCCTGATGCTTCAGCGCGTCGAAGGTCGCGCGAACCATGTTGTAGGGGTTCGACGAGCCGATCGACTTCGCAACCACGTCCTGGACGCCGAGCGTCTCGAACACGGCGCGCATCGGGCCGCCGGCGATGATGCCGGTACCGGCCGGAGCTGCACGCAGGTAGACACGGCCCGCGCCATGACGGCCGGCGATGTCGTGATGGAGCGTGCGGCCCTCGCGCAGCGAGACACGGGTCAGGTTGCGCTTGGCGGACTCGGTTGCCTTACGGATCGCCTCAGGCACTTCGCGCGCCTTGCCGTGACCGAAGCCGGCCCGGCCCTTCTGATCGCCGATCACGACCAGCGCTGCGAAACCGAAGCGCTTGCCGCCCTTGACGACCTTCGCCACGCGGTTGATGTGGACGAGCTTGTCGACGAACTCGCTGTCGCGCTCCTCGCGCTCCTTGCGCTCACGTCCGCCGCCGCGCTGATCGCGTCCACCACGCTGTTCGCGTTCTGCCATGGTTTTTCCAATCCTTCAGAGGCTTACGCCTCAATCCTCAAATTCCGTTAGAAGCTCAGCCCGCTCTCACGCGCAGCGTCGGCGAGAGCCTTGACGCGGCCGTGATAGAGATAGCTGCCGCGATCGAACACGACTTCCTTGACGCCCTTCTCGGCGGCGCGTTCGGCCAGCAGCTTGCCGACCGCCTTCGCCGCATCGATGTCGGCGCCGGTCTTGCCGCCGTCGCGCATCGACTTCTCGAGCGAGGAAGCAGAGGCCAGCGTCTCACCCTTCAGGTCGTCGATGACCTGGGCGTAGATGTGCTTGGACGAGCGGAACACCGACAGACGGGGACGGCCGCCACCGGAGCGGCGCAGCTTCAGCCGCACACTCCGCTTGCGCCGGGCATTCGTAACCTTGGCTTTGGACATGACCGGCTCCGTTACTTCTTCTTGCCTTCCTTGCGGAAGATGAATTCGCCCACATACTTCACGCCCTTGCCCTTGTAGGGCTCCGGCGGGCGATACGAGCGGATCTCGGCGGCGACCTGGCCGACACGCTGGATGTCGCTGCCGGTGACCGTGATCTCGGTGGGCTTCGGCACGGTGATCGTGATCCCTTCCGGGATCGTATAGATCACGTCGTGGCTGTAACCGAGCGCGAGCTGCAGGTTCTTGCCCTGCATCGCGGCGCGGTAACCGACGCCGGTGATTTCGAGCTTCTTCTCAAAGCCCTTGGTGACGCCTTCGACCAGATTCGCGACCTGGGCGCGAGCGGTGCCGTACAAGGCGCGCGCGCGGTTGGTCTCGGCGCGCGGCTTGACCTTGACCTGGCCGTTCTCGAGCTTCACCTCGACGTCGTCGTGGACGACGAACTGAAGCTGGCCCTTCGGCCCCTTCATCTTGACGGTCTGCCCATCGACGGTCGCGGTCACACCCGACGGAACCGCCACAGGCCTTTTGCCAACTCGTGACATGGATGAAAAATCCT
>Ga0207426_1000604_pt1 | contig 46749 bp, 39 predicted proteins | sample AraplaMF_Cvi_mMS_FD_184265 | JGI IMG/M metagenome (GOLD analysis project Ga0207426, IMG submission 184265) | Arabidopsis root microbial communities from the University of North Carolina, USA - plate scrape MF_Cvi_mMS (SPAdes) (version 2) | ecosystem: Host-associated > Plants > Roots > Endosphere... | reverse complement strand
TGGCGTGGGGGCAAAGCTTTAAGGCTGTTTTCATAGGCATGGCGGAGTGTATGCCAAATCGCCGTGCTTCATAGCTGCAGGCGGCTACTACGGCCCGGTCGCTATGCCCGCCTACTAATAATGGTTTGCCCTTTAGGGTGCTGTTCTTCTGCACCTCTACAGATACAAAAAAACAATCCAGGTCAAAATGCGCTATAGACCTTTGCTGTAAAGAGATCATTTCTTGTGTGCTTAATGCGGAACACTAAATGCTAAAAGCTAAATGCTAAACGCCTTAATTCATTCCTATCGTTAATGCCGGATGCCTGATATAACGCCCTGTGTAAAACACAGCAGCATTCAGCATATACTCAAATGTACTAATATTTTTAGTAAAACTAACTTAATTAGTAATTCATTAACTAAACATATTTGGCCTGACCGGTGTAGTATTTATAGTGAGGAGATGGAGGATGAGGAAGCTGATCGGTAAACACTTAAATACGTTCTACCATGCAAAAGACGGCTGTTCCTAAAGAGTTATTGATCCTGTTATTGTTGTTATTGCCTATGGCCTACCTGGGCATTATCTGGAATACATTGCCTGCGGTGATCCCCAGTAATTTTGATGTAAATGGCGTGCCCCAGCGTGTGGGCAGTAAAACCGATTTCCTTTTGTTGATGATCTTTTTATTCCTGACCAACCTGCTTTTATACTTTTTATTCCGTTACCTGCCCGACACGGATGAAGCAGGAGCGCTGCCGCAGCAGGTTGCGCATGACCAGCAATCTTATTACCAGATCCGTTTTATGATCCATATTTACCTGGCTGTTTTTACCGGTATCATCATATTTATGGTAAGCCGGGGTCTGCCATTTGTTATGGAACGCTGGACCTTTATAGGGGTAGGGGTCTTGATCGCCTTACTGGGCCTTTACCTGAAAAAGCTGCAGCCTAACTATTTTGTAGGGGTAAGAACGCCCTGGACCTTAAAAAGCAGTGAAGTATGGAAGAAAACGCATACCATGACCGGCAATTTATGGTTATATACAGGTATTGTGATCATTATAGCCGGCTTTTTCCTGGCGGTGGTTACCGGAGTTTTCATTCTCATTTTTGTGGGCGCTATACTGGCAGCCCTCCCTTACATTTATTCTTTCCGCTTATATAATGAAGATCAGGGTTAAAATAAAAATGTGCAAATGAATTAACGCTTTGCCGCGTAAACTCATTTGCACATCTGCATATTTACACATCTGCACATTAGAACCATCCTCTGCCCAGCGCAGCCCGGAAGGGCCATGGGATCAGGGCCAGTATCAGCAGTAATGCAATCCCAAAGAATATCAATGCAAATTTATGTTTCTGCGCATCAGTGCCGGCCTTCTTTACCTTGGAGCGGCCAATGTGTACCAGTACCAGCGCTATAAAGGCCATAAAGGTATGTTCTACCGCAAAGAAGCGTAATACGCCGTCTTTCATAGCAGCGCCAAAATCGGCCCGGGCCGTTTGCATCAGCGGGCTGGTTACAAAGTACATGATCAACCCTACCAGGAACTGGATATCCAGGCTAATAGAAAAGAACAGGCTGGCTTTATTGTCAGCGGCAGTAAAGGTTTACCATTCATACCCTGCAGCGCACGGATAAAGGCCCAGATACCGGTTAACAGGATGATCCATCTAAGTAAGGAGTGAATGATCAGCAGCGTGCTATTCATAATGTTATTGTTTTTTTTGAGTTGGTATTTTTTCCAGGGGCAAAAATAAGTGAAGCCTTGGGAATAATATCCGGAAATATATTTGGTAATTACAAAAATTAATTGCTAAATTTGTTAGTAATGTACTAAATAATTTAGGGGTATGTCCATAGCGTGTCAAAATCTGAAATTCCTGCGTAAGCAAAAGGGATGGACCCAACAGGAATTTGCTGATAAATTAGGAATTAAACGTTCCTTGTTAGGAGCATATGAAGAGGAGCGGGCCGAACCACGCACAGAGGTGCTGGAGCTCGTGAGCGATATGTTCCGGGTATCTATTGATGATCTGTTGCGGCGGGACATTGGTTCCCAGAAAGAGAACTTCCTGGAGAAGCGGCGGCAGCAGAAGCTCGGGAACAGCCGGCAGCAGGTTGAGTTTGTACCGGTAAAAGCGGCGGCAGGTTACCTGGCAGGGTATAATGATGATGAGTTCATTGAAGAGCTGAACACCTTTACGCTGCCAATGCTGGGCGCCGGTAACTACCGTGCTTTTGAAATAGCCGGTGATTCCATGCTGCCTACGCCATCCGGCTCCGTAATTGTGTGCCATAAGGTAGATGGTTGGGATGATATTAAGAACAATGAAACTTATGTGGTGGTTACCAACCGGGAAGGGATCGTGTATAAACGTTTGCTGAAGAGCAATCGTTCAAAAGGCAAGATCACCCTGGTGTCCGATAACCCGCAGTTTGAACCTTATTCTGTAGGTTATGAAGATGTGCTGGAGCTTTGGCAATCCGATGCTGTGATCAGCAAAACCGGTCAGCAAAGCCGCTTGAGTGTAAATCACCTGGCAGATATGGTGAGCCATTTACAGGACCAGGTAAGTCTGCTGAAGAAGAAGATCAAAGATTGATGATCATAAAGATGTTTGTTTGATAATGTCAGTAAAGTAATTATTGCTTGTAAGTACAGCGGTTTGTGTAATGCTGATATTATACAGATGTTGGTCTGCTAGAATGTGGCCAACTGTGCTTACATCTGATGAAATAGGATAGATGAAATAGGATAAAATACGATGCTGATTAATATAAGTCCCATTTTGTTACCCCGTTATTCTAAAACCGAGATCCATCATGCCGTCCGTTGTCTAGCGGAGCGGCATCTTTTTTTATCATCTTGTTTGATCGGTTGCAGATAAAGAGGAGTATAGCAGCGTATAATGACTATGAGATAGTGCCAATCTGTAACATTACAAGTGGAGGAAGTATAGCAGCATAATAATTTTGTTGTGGCTTTTGTATGAACAGGCAACATCAATCATAGATCTCTGCTGCAGCCCTGAAGGTGTTGCAGTGGGCATTTACAATATCCTTTATATTGGTGGAGTAACCGCCGCCCATGGCTACTGCGCAGGGAATGCCATGTTGTTGCAGGAATGAGAAAACCATCTCATCCCGCTGCCGGCAGCCTTGCGGTGTTACTTTCAGTTTCCCGAATTTATCAGTTTCCAGTATATCTACTCCCGAAAGATAAAATACCAGGTCGGGCTGTACCCGGTTAATAAGTACAGGCAATGCGTTTTCCAGCAACTGTAAATAAGTGCCGGTATCTGTACCATCCTGCAAAGGAATATCCCAGTCAGAAACTTCTTTGTGAAAAGGGTAATTGCTTGCGCCGTGCATGCTGAAGGTAAATACCTGCTCCTTACCTGCAAACAGCGCAGCAGAGCCGTTTCCCTGGTGTACATCCAGGTCAATGATGAGCGCCTGTTTTACTTTTTTCTGTTGCAGTAAATAATTAGCGGCAATGGCAAAATCATTCAGCAGGCAAAAACCTTCGCCACGGTCTGCATAGGCATGATGGGTGCCACCGGCTACATTGAGTGCAACGCCGTGTTGTAAAGCATGCAGCGCACAATCAATAGTGCCCTGGCAAATAGTGATCTCCCGAAGGGTAAGCGCGGGCGATTGTGTGAAACCGATGCGGCGTTGTTCCCGGTCGCTGAGGGTTTGATGTTTGAGCTTATGCCAGTAGGCAGCATCGTGGGTAAGCAGAATGCTGGCTTCATCCAGCGGAGCGGGGGCAAAAATATGCGCAGGTGTGATCACGCCTTCCCTTAATAATTGTAAAGGGATCAGCTCATACTTATCCATCGGAAAGCGGTGGCCTTCCGGCAAAGGATGTACATAAATGTGATCATACGCTATAAGCATGCGGTTCCGGCTATTAGGCTACCGTTATTTTAAATATGCTGTTATTTGCTATGGCAAACACTACTTCATCTGTTTCCGGCGCCAGCATGGCCAGTCCGGTAAAACGCCCGAAAGCAGGAAGTATGCCACAGCTTTTCCCAAAATAAAAACAGGGCAGGCGTAAACGCTGCCGCCCGCCACCGGCAATGGTTACGCCCGGGTGCAGGTGGCCGGAAAAAGTATAGGGCCCATGCTCATCTTCCGATTCACACGGTTCATGTATGAAATGAATATTCTGCAAAGTAAGGGTATCATGCACGGTTATGTGCAGGCTGGCATACAGGTCGGCTGCTAGTATATCATGGTTGCCTTTCACCAGCTCAAACCGGATGTGGGGGAATTGTTGCCGCCACAGGCGAAAGTACTGCACATCGTTATTCTCACTGCTATGGAACAGGTCGCCCACTACAATGATCTTTTCCGGATGGTAATGAGTAATCAGCTGCTGCAAACGGTACAGGTCTTCCTGTATAAGCCCTGCAGGCACCGCAATACCGGCCTTGCGAAAATGAGCCGATTTGCCCAGGTGCAGATCAGAAAGGATCAGCGCCTTTTCTTCCAGCCAGTACAGGGCTTTTCCGGCTGATAAATGCCATGTTTGTTGTTGAAAATTAAATACCACTTCTTCCACAACGCGAAGATAATGCTTAACGTTGAACGCTTAATGCTAAACGCTGTTTATGTTTGTTCAAAGCATGGCATAAGGGCCTTCAGCGTTAAGCGTTAAGCGTTTGGCGTTGCGCGTTAAGCTTTCAGCATTTTCTTTATCCGGTCTTCCAGCTTTTCACTCGTCAGCTGTTCCCGCAGGCTATCTACCTTAATAGGGAAGCAGAAGGGCGTTAGCCGCGCAGGTTCTGTAATTACAATATGGCTGTTATAAATGCGCTCCATGGCTTCGCGCAGGCGGGCTTCTTCCATCTGGTAAAAGAAGGCTTCGTTAAAAGCCTGCCGCAGCAGTAGGTTATGCGCATCATAATCTTTGAACACATTGAACAGTAAAGAAGAAGATGACTGTAAATGCCGGCTGGTCTTATGTTTGCCGGGATACCCCTGGAATACCAGCCCTGCTATTACTGCAATATCGCGGAACTTGCGGCGGGCCATTTCCGTTGAGTTTACACTGGCCGGCAGGTCAAGGCTCAGGTTCTCGGGTGAGAACAGCTCATGCACATTGCCTTCATCCAACGGTAAAGGCTGATCGCTCAGCAGCTCAAAACCGTAATCCGTCATAGCTATGGAAAAGGTGATGGGTTGCAGGCGGCTGATGCGGTAGGCCAGCAAAGCGGCCATTACTTCATGCACCAGGCGGCCTTCAAAAGGGTATACAAAAAGATGGTATCCATCTTCCGTTTGGATCTTTTCTATCAGCAGCTGGTTGCTGGAAGGGATGTGGGATAATTGCTCCTGCAGATCAAACAGCGGCTGCAGTATTTGCAGCTCCGGTTCGCGGGAAGCGCCGGAGAGCGCTTCGTTAAAAGTGCGGCGTAATATTTCTCCCAGGTTGGCGGAAAGGGGCATGCGGCCGCCACCCCAGCTGGGTACAATGGCCCGTTTGGCTTTTGACTTGCGCACCAGCACCGTCATATCTTTGATCATCACAAATTCCAGGATGTAACCGCTGATGCTGAAAGTATCGCCTGGTGTAAGGCGGGCAATAAACCATTCTTCTATCATGCCAATATAACCGCCGCTCATAAACTTTACTTTCAGCATGGCATCGCTTACAATTACGCCTATATGCAGGCGGTGGCGCATGGCTATCATGCGGCTGCGGCAAATGTAAAGGTCACCTTCGCGTTCCAGCTTGCGGAACTCATCGTAGCTCTGTAAAGCTTCGCCGCCGGTGGTGAGGAAGGAAAGGATCCATTGCCAGTCTTCTGTCGTAATGTGGCTGTAACAAAAAGTGCCGGTTACCTCTTCCCAGATCTCATCTGCATAAAAACCGTCGGATACGCCTAAGGTCATCAGGTATTGCAGCAGCACATCATAGGCCAGTATCACGGGCATGCGGCTTTCTACCAGCTCCTCTGTAATGGCGGCTTTCAGGGCAGCGGCTTCTACCAGCTCAAGTGCATGGGTGGGCAGGAAAAAGATCTTGCTCACAGCGCCCGGCTGGTGACCGCTACGGCCGGCCCTTTGCAGGAAACGGGCTACACCTTTGGGACTGCCCACCTGGATCACGGTATCTACCGGACGAAAGTCTACGCCCAGGTCCAGGCTGGCCGTACATACCACAGCTTTCAGCACACCGCTGTGCAGCGATTCCTCCACCCAGGTGCGCAGCTCCATATCAATAGAGCCATGGTGTAAAGCAATGGCGCCGGCCAGGTCCGGGCACTGGCGCAGTATTTCCTGGTACCATATTTCAGATTGGGAGCGGGTATTGGTAAATATCAGCGTGGTGCGGCTTTCCAGGATAATGGGCAATGCTTTGGGCAGCATACGTATGCCCAGGTGCCCGGCCCAGGGATATTTCTCAATTTCATCGGGTAGCACACTTTCCAGGGCAATTTCTTTTTTAAGCTGTGCGCGGATGATCACTGCATCCGGGTCAGGGCGGCCCAGCAGCACCTCCATTGCTTCCTGCAAATTACCAATGGTGGCTGAAATGCCCCATATCTTCAGCGGCGGCCTGCCGGCCTTACGCACAATGCCTTTCAGGCGGCTCAGGCCCAGCTCTACCATCACACCGCGTTTGCTGCCCAGCAGCTCATGCCATTCATCGGCTACCACAGTGTGCAGCGTGGAAAATAAGCCGGCATATTCTTTTTGAGCCATCAGCACATGAATACTTTCCGGTGTAATGATCAGGATCTCCGGCATCTGCTTTTTCTGCTTTGCCCGTGTAGCCGTGGGCGTATCACCGTTACGGATGCCTACCTGCCAGGGCATGTTCAGCTCCTGCAGCACTTCTTCCATAGCCCGCCCAATGTCTTTGGCCAGCGCCCGCAAAGGCGTTATCCATAACATTTGCACGCCGTTCTTTGTTTTTTGCTGGTAGGTTTTGGGGTGATGGTCGATCCAGTCTATTACTACGCCCAGGAACAGGGAGAAAGTTTTACCGTAACCGGTAGGGGCATTTACTAATCCTGATTTGCCCTGCTGGTAAGCTTTCCAGGCTTCTTCCTGGAATGCAAAGGGCTTAAATTCTTTGGCAGCCAGCCAATCGTTGATCACTTTCCATCCTGCAGTCATATTTATGAAATTAGGATAAATAGGTGAGAAAAGTAAAGCGTTACTTTTCCCTATTTTTACTGCATGTTGTCTAAGTTTTTTCAGCTTGCTGCACACCAGACCACGGTAAAAAAGGAGATCCTGGCCGGGCTTACCACTTTCTCCACCATGGCCTATATACTGGCGGTGAATCCCGGCATCTTATCCGGTACCGGTATGGATTTCCAGGCGCTCATAACTGCTACGGCATTGTCGGCAGCCATTGGCACCCTGGTAATGGCCCTGTACGCCAAACTGCCTATAGGCGTAGCGCCCGGTATGGGGCTGAATGCCTTTTTTGCCTATACCATTGTGGCCGGCATGGGCTACAGCTGGCAGTTTGCGCTAACCGCCGTTTTCCTGGAAGGACTTATTTTTATTGCCCTATCCCTGTTTCGCATACGCGAAGCTATTATTAACAGCATACCGGAAAACCTGAAACATGCTATCTCCGTAGGCATTGGGCTGCTGATCGCTTTAATAGGCATGGCCAATGCAGGCATTATTGAAACCGGTATGCACCATACTACCAACGGGCGTTTGGAAGGCGTGGTGTTGAAAATAGGTAACATTACCAGCGCAGGCCCATTCATTGCTTTAGCAGGACTGATCGTAAGTGCAGTGCTGATGTACCGTAAAGTAAATGCCGCTTTACTGATAGGCATCCTGGCGGCTACCGTGTTGGGCATTCCATTTGGCTTAACCCATTTCCCCGCAAACGGCCGGCTGATAGGTTTGCCGCCATCCCTGGCACCTATTGCTTTTAAGCTGGAGTTTAACCGTATTTTTACTATGGATATGGTCGTGATCTTATTCACGCTGCTGATGGTGAACCTGTTTGATACCGTAGGCACCTTAATAGGGTTGTGTAACAAAGCCGGCCTGCTGGATAGCCAGGGCCGCCTGCCTCGCGCTAAACAGGCCTTGCTGGCCGATGCTGTTGGCACCACTGCTGCAGGTTTGTTAGGTACCAGTGTAGTAACCGCTTATGTGGAAAGCGCCAGTGGTATTGCTGCCGGCGGGCGTACCGGTTTAACGGCACTTACCGTAGCCATCATGTTCCTGCTGGCTTTATTTTTTGCGCCTATATTCGCTATGATACCGCAAGCCGCTACTGCACCCGCTTTGATCATTGTAGGTATGTTAATGATGAGCGCTGTAACTAAAATAGATTTTAATGATGTAACGGAAGCCATCCCCGCTTTCCTGGCTATAGTAATGATGCCATATAGTTACAGCATTGCAGAAGGGATTGTATTTGGTATGCTGTCTTACGTGCTGCTGAAAATATTAACCGGGCAGTATAAAGCCATTAGCCCGGTTATGTATGTGCTGGCGGTGTTGTTTATTATGGCAATGCTGATTAAGTAATGTGCAGATGTGCAAATATGCAGATGTGCAGATGATAACCCATATTCGCTGCATTGGACATTTGCACATCACCTTATTTCTGTCAGCTCCACTTTGTCTGCCTGCACGCTCAATTGATGCATCACGCCGCATTTCAGGGCATAGTTATTTCTTTGATGCCCAACCGGAAAATTAAAACAAACGGGGTAGGGAAGGCCTTTCACTTTTTCCAGCACCATGTCATAAACGGTTCTGCCAAACTCCTCACCGGGATCATCCGGTTTAATACGGTTAAAGCCACCAATGATCAATCCTGCCAGGTTATCCAGCTTATGGGAGCGATGCAGGTTACCCAGCATACGGTCAAGGCTGTAGAGGTATTCACCCGCATCTTCCAGGAACAATATTTTACCAATGGTATCTATTTCGGAATCTGTACCGGAGATGCTTTGCAGCATAGAAAGGTTACCGCCTACCAGTATGCCGCTGGCAGTGCCGGTACGGTTCTTTGCATCTGCCGCTGCGCTATACTGCATAGCCGTTCCCGTTAATGCCTGCTGAATAGAAAGGATGGTGTCCTGCACCTCTTTATCTGCAGCATTCAGATCATCCGGGAAGCTGTTACACATTTTAGAATGCAGGGTGGCAATGCCGTAGTGGCGGTTTATATGGCTATGCAGCACCGTAATATCACTAAAGCCGATCACCCATTTAGGATGTTCAGTGAATCTGGAAAAATCCAGCGCGTCTATGATCCTTGCGCAGCCATATCCTCCGCGGCCACACATAATAGCCTGTATATCGGTAGCATCCAGCATGGCTTGCAGGTCCTGCAGGCGTTCTGCATCTGTACCGCCAAAAGTAAAATCACGCTTGCCTACCGTAGTACCGGTGCGGATATTAAAGCCCCAGTTTTGTAAAATGCGTACCGCCGGTTGTATCTCCTCCGCGGTAATGTAACCGGCCGGGCAGGTAATGCCAATGGTATCGCCTGGTTTTAAATAAGGCGGTATCAATGGAGGAACAGGCGCTTTAAATATTGCTGCAGCCCGTGCTAAATAACTGAGTGCAGGAATACCTATGCCGGTACTGATTAAGGAGGACAGGAAATACTTGCGGTTCATGGGGTTAATGTAGGAATTATTAGCCGTTTTTACTGAATATTCCTTAAAGACCAGTGTTCGGTGTATTGCCCGTTCCGCAGGCGGATGATGTCTATAATATTCATAGTGATCTGCTGCCCGGTAGCGGGTTTGCCCATAAAATCGCCTACCTGTTTGCCGATGATAGCTTTGCGGGTTACTACCGTATCGCCTTCTGCTACCTGGTCATAGATCTCTACCCGTATATCTGTTACCGCTACGCGCAGCACATTCAAAATAAAATTACTCACGCCCTCCCGTCCGTTGGGCTGGTTCACACTGGCGGCAGTATGGTTAATAAAATCCGGCGCCACAATTTCTTCAAATGCCTGCAGGTTGCCCTGCTCAATAAATGCTTTGTTAAAGCGGGTTACGATCGCTTTGTTCTTCTCCAGCTGTGTTTGCATTGTTTGTTTTTTTTAAGCCCTGGCAGATCATTGAAAAACCTGCCAGGGCCCGAGATTATAACGTGTGGATCAGTACTTTTGATTCCAGCAAAACGGGAACGTATATACGTTTATTTTTAACATCCAGGTAAAAATCGGCGGGGCCGGCTATCACAGGCCAATCCAGCTTAGTAGCAGTTTTGCTGCGCAGGTCAATTTTTTCCAGGAAACCGGCGGGGTGGTCCAGCGCGCCCCAGTCAGAAACCAGCAGGGTATGGCCGTCAATCATTTCCAGGCCATCAAAACCGCCCTGTATATCTCCCACTTTTTCATATAGGGGTTTGCCCTGCTGCCAGCTGATCACGCCAATTTCGCCACCCTGTATGTTTTCAAACAGGAAGTTGCAGGTATACAGGCGTTTGCCTGCTCTATCATAACAAATACCATTCGCGCCTTTCAGGTCAGCTGTTTCAGTAAGCTTACCTGTTTTCAGATTAACCTCCACTATTTTACCAACATCTGTTAAAGAAACAAATAAGGTATGATCATCTTTCACCGTAAGGTCATTGGCAAAAGTAGTGTGAGTGCTTGCCAGGCTTATCTCCGCTGTTTTTTTACCGGTAGCCAGGTTAATGCCTACAATGCGGTCCAGGTCAGCTACATACAGTACACCTTTAATAATGGCGGTGCCTTTAGGTGCATTTAATTTTTCTGTAGTAATGCTGGGGGTGATCATCTTCCCATCCAGCGACAGTTTGCTGATAAAGCCATCCCCGTCTTTAGCAGTGGGTTCCATGGCTTTGCCGATATTGGTAGCATACAGGAAATGACCGTCAGCGTGCAGACTTTCAGGGTGGGCCAGTCCGGTTTCGTCCTGGGCAAAGGCATGGAATGCCAGTACCGTACAAGCCAGTAATGCGAATGCTGTTTTCATAAAAAATTTGATTTGTTTTTGGATGCAGGCGCCCGTTACCTTCCGTTAACACAATCAGCTGCAATGGTTGCTGCTGGCGGTTATAGAAGGATGCAGGGATGCTTTTTAAATTGTTTATGCAAAGGTATCAGCAAAGCGCCGACTGCCGGTAACGGTAAAAGCTCAAACAATTGCTTTTTTAGCTCTGTCGCTATTGGGGGTGGCACCGTATTCCTGCTTAAAGATGCGGATAAAATGAGGAATGTTCTCAAACCCGCATTCCATGGCTATTTCAGACACTTGTTTGTCAGTATGCTGTAACAGCACACGTGCATGGGCCAGGCGCTGCTCATTGATCCATTTTTTAGGCGGGCAATTATATTTATGCTGAAAGTCACGCTTAAAGGAGGCCAGGCTGCGGCCGGAAAGCTTAGCTAATTCCTCTATGGAAAGTGGCTGGAACAAATGTGTTCTTACAATATAATCAATGTCCAACGGCTGTCCGAAAGCAATGCTTTGTAAAAACGCCAGCACCTGTTGTTTATGTGGGCCGGCCAGTAATAACAATAACAGCTCCTGCAGCTTCAGCTGCAATATAGCATCCAGCCCTTCCACGGTTTTACCAAAATAATCGAGGAACTGCATTTTAAAACTATCCAGCAGCTCATTGGTAGGAATAACAAGGTGTGAAGGGGTAGGCGCTGCATGCGCAGTGGTGAAGTGATAGGTATGCAGGAACTTTTTCAGGAAATCATCTGTAAAAAATAACAGCAGCGCTTCATACACCACGCCATCCGGTATATATTCCGACATGGTGTAAATGCCGCGTTTCATGAACATCAGGTGTCCGCCTTCGGCAGTATGTGTGTGGTCGTCGAAATGCAGCAGCTTGTGGCCCTGGATCACAAACAGCAGGGTATGCTCTGTAATAAAGTTAGTGGCTTTGTGGGCAGTGGCTGCCAGCTTATACCGTGCAAAGGGCATGGTGGCCGATTGCAGCACATTATCATTCTTCTCTGTTGCTAAAGTAGGGAACCGGGAAAGCATAGTGCAAAGTTACACAATTTTGTGGGTGGCCTTTATCACAGACATTACAAATACACTTTCCATGTGGCCAATGTTATCCAGCTCGCCCAGCTTGTTCACGTTAAACTCGTAATACGCATTCATATCCCTTACCTGTACCTTCAGCATAAAATCAAACTGCCCGGAAATGTTCAGGCATTCCGTAACTTCTGTAAAACCGGTAACCTCTTTAATAAACTTGCCGCCGGCTTTTTTACCATGTTCTTTCAGGGAAATGTAACACAGCACCGTAAGCCCCTTGTTGATCTTACGCGGGTCTACAATGGCTGCATACTGGCGTATAACGCCTGCCTGCTCCATTTTGCGGATGCGTTCATAAACGGGTGTGGTACTAAGGTTCATGCGCGATGCAATGTCGCGGATGGTCATTTTCGCATCTTCCTGCAGCAGTTTCAGGATGCCCAGGTCTTTTTCATCCAATGCTATATCCGGTAGCTCCATTAGAATATTGTACGGGTTTTAAGAATAGTAACCCATACAATATACTAAATTATCTGTAACAGGTAGTGCAAATCATCTTTTGCGTACCCAGCTTCCGATATTAAATACCATGGCCAGGCTGCCAATACCATCTACATACACCTCATCCTTATTATCATTGAACAGGTAAGAAACTCTAACGCCAAAGGAGGCGCGCCCGATCGGGAAGCGGAAACCGCCATTGATCACGGGGCCGTGTACATTGGCGCTTTCGCTGTAATCATAATCACCGTAATAATCGTCGCCATAACTTTCACTATGGGTAACCGCATGCCAGCCATAACCGCCGCCAATAAAACCGCCAAACTTTTTGTAGGCTACCCGGGTGGCAGCATTGCCAAAGTTGTACTCCACTACCAGCGGAACATCTGCAAAAAAAGAGGTGCTGGTTTGAGAGCCAAAGTTGCTGCTGTAACCGTAATTAAAACTGCCGCCCAGGCCCAGGTGTGTACCAACAGAAAAGGCGGATGTTTCAGACAATACCGCAAAATTGATACGGGGCGCATACAATAAACCTGCGGAAAAATAATCATCGGCGCCATAAAAGGCCACACCGGCAGAATGGGCGAACAATGTTTTTTGTGCACGGGCGGGGAACCATAATAATACCGCTGCCAGGCAAAGGATAGACATTAATTTTTGCATAGGGATGATAGATAATGGCCACAAAGATAAGGTTTTAGGCGCCATTGGAATGTTATCCCTTGTATTGCTGCAGCAACTGTTGCAGGTCGGCCAGGGTATTGATCTCCTCCGGCGTTTTATCCTTCCGCCAGCGGTGAATGCGGGGAAAACGCAGCGCCACACCGGACTTGTGACGGTTGCTGGCAGCAATACCTTCAAAAGCTATTTCAAACACCAGCTCCGGCTGCACTGTTCTTACAGGACCAAACTTTTCAAGTGAATGTCTTTTCACCCAGTGATCCACTTCGTTCATTTCCTTGTCCGTAAGGCCGGAGTAGGCCTTGGTAAAGGGGATCAGCTTATCGCCATCTTTTACAGCAAAGGTATAATCAGAATAAAGGTCCGCACGGCGGCCATGGCCTTTTTGCGCGTAGATCATTACGGCATCAATGGTAAAGGGATCTATTTTCCATTTCCACCAGTCGCCGCGTTTGCGGCCTACCTGGTAGGGTGAGCTGCGTTTTTTAAGCATTAGGCCTTCGCTGCCCATATCCCGGGCCTGTTGCCGGAATTCAATGAGGCGCTGCCAGGTATCGAAAGTAACCATGGGGGATAAACGAAGTGCCGGGTGATTCACCTGCGCTACCAGTTGCTCCAGCAGCACACGGCGCTCCTGTAAAGGTTTATCGCGCATATCTGTGCCTTCCCATTCCAGCAGGTCGTACGAGAGGAACACCACCGGCGCTTCCTGCAGCTGCTTGTTGGTTACATTCTTGCGCCCAATGCGGGTTTGCAGGGTTTGGAAAGGCAGCGGGAAATTATCGGCATAGGTGAGTATTTCCCCGTCTATTACGGTGCCTTCCGGCAGGGCATTTTGCAGGGGGGCATATTCCGGGAATTTTTCCGTGATCAGGTCTTCCCCTCTTGACCATACAAACAGCTGCCCGCTGCGTTTGATCATTTGCCCGCGGATGCCGTCCCATTTCCATTCTGCTATCCAATCCTCCGGCTGCCCCAGTACGGAAGGATCCTCCTCCAATGGATAGGCCAGGTAAAAAGGGTAGGGTTTGGAAGCGTCTGCACCAGAACCGGTATCCTGCAGCAGCGCTTCCAGGCTGGTTTGTCGCGGATCCCAGTTACCGCTGATCATGTGGGAAAGGGTAGCAGGTGGTATCTGGTAGGTTTGCGCCAGGGCATTTACCATCATTTGCTGGGATACGCCTATACGAAAACCACCAGTGATCAGCTTATTGAACACAAAGCGTTCATCGGTATCCAGCTCCTGCCAGGCCTGTAATATAAACTGCTGTTTCTCTGCTTCCGGCGCCTTTTCCAGCTTTGCCAGCTCATCCAGCCAGTAATGCAGGGGATGGGTAGAAAGCTGTTGCCCGCTATCCGGCAGCAGCAATGCAATAGTTTCTGCCAGGTCGCCAACGGAGTGATAACATTCTTCAAACAGCCATTCAGGTATATCTACTGTTTGCAAACACCATTGTTTTAACTGGGTACTGTTCACAGTGCGTTTGGGGCGCCTGCCGCTGAACAGGGCCAGCACCCACGGTTTATCCCGGGCATCGGCATGGGTAAAGTAATGCCGCAGCGCCTCCAGCTTCTCATTGGTTTTGGTGCTGTTGCTTACTATTTTTACCAGTTGGGTGAATTGTTGCATATTGTTTGGTGGCAGGCTATCAATGATAATGATCTGCCGTTATTATTTTAGTTATTCGCTTTCACCGGCGGCTGTTCCGTTATCCGGCGTAAGGTTCGCTGCTACAGCTTCTGTACCCGCTTCCTGTGGTGCTTCTTCATCCTCAGTACCGAAGGCCGTTTTAATGGCTTCTGCTTCAATACCATTCTCCTGCAAATACCGGGCAAAGGCGCTGCTGAAACCATGTGTGGTAAATACTTTCTCCGCACCGGTAGCTTTTACTGCCTGTAGTAGGCCGGACCAGTCTGCGTGGTCCGACAGGGCAAAACCTGCATCCGCATTACGGCGGCGCATGGAGCCGCGTACCTGCATCCACCCGCTGCAAATGCCCAGCGCATAAGGGTTGAACCGACGCATCCAGGGCGTGCCGGCAGCAGATGGCGGGGCAATGATCACGCTTTTTTTCAGATCCGCTTTGGGTGTTTCCGGCGTAATACGTTGTATGGGGGGTAACGGATAACCGTGTGCCAGCAGCACCTGGTGGGGCACATCAATTGCGCCATGTGCAAAGATGGGTGTATCCAGGTCCTTCAGGTTAAATAACAGCCGTTGTGCTTTACCCAGGCTGTAAGCCAGCAGCAGGCTGCTTTTGCCGGCCTGCTGATTTTCATATATCCATTTCCGTATATCGCCAAAGATCATGGCCTGCGGCTGCCAGTTATAAATGGGCAGGCCAAAAGTGCTTTCCGTAATAAACACCTGGCAGGGTACGGGCTCAAACTGGCCGGAGAGGCCATCGTTCTCCACTTTATAATCCCCGCTTACTACCCATACTTCATTGCCCTGCTGTACCCGCACCTGTGCGCTGCCTATAATATGGCCGGCAGGGTGCAGGGAAATGCTTACACCATTGTAGCGCAGCGTTTCCCCGTAGGGAATGCCCTGTACGCTGATATCCGCCCCTAAACGCAGCTGCAGCAAAGGCACACTTTCCAGGTGGCACAGGTAATGCTGGTTCCCCAAACGGGCGTGGTCAGAGTGGGCATGGGTAATCACTGCACGCGGTACCGGCTGCCAGGGATCTATGTAAAAATCTCCGGCGGGGCAGTAAATACCTTTATCGGTGAATTGGAGTACAGGCGTCATTATGGGAACAGGCGTCAAAAAAAATGCCGGAAGCTGATCACTTCCGGCATTCCCGTATTGTTAACAGGGAGAAGACTATAAGCTAACGTTCATTTTAATGTCGCTGCTGTCGTTCTTCTGTATAATGTAAATGTTCTTGTTCTCGAAGTAGTCAGGTTTTTCTTCTCCTTCTTTCAGGTATACCGGCTGGTAGTTGAAATTGGTGAAAACCTTCTTGGATGGATCATTTACGCCGCTGTTAAAGTACACGCCTTTATCGCTCAGCAGCTTAATAAAATAGTAAGTAAGCTCAAAGCCTTTATACGCCATATCAGAAGGGCGCGCCTTATAGATCCTTTTGAAATAATCGGCTATATAACGGCTGTAGGCATCTGTTTTATCATTGTAATAAGGTGTGGAGTAATATACCTGCAGGCCTTTCAGCTCCGGCTCCTTGATCTTCATTACATCCCAGGTGGGCATACCAAAAATATGGATGGGGTAGTTGGGCGCCTGTACGCTCAGCTTTTGCATAATAGCTTTAGCGCCTGCTTCGTCCAGGGCTGTGATGATGCAAAGGTTGGGCCGGTCCACCAGCAGGTTCTGTGACAGCTCTGCATCGGTCGTGCCCTCATTCCATACCACTTCGCGGATGCGGGATTTCTTATCGCTCTGCAGCTTATCGTAAGCGGCCTTTACATCATTGGCAATGCGGGTTTCAGCGGCATTGTTACGGCGCAGCAGCACAATGTTCTTGGTGGCAAATGCTTCCTGCACGTAGTTCTGCAGGGCCTCGCAGTGCGTTTTCAGCGTGCTGTTGGTGATCAGTAAAAAAGGATTGCTGTTAACCCCGCCATCGTTGGGATAGGTGGCCGATACCAGGTTCACCTCTTTATTCCGTGCAAAATCGCTCAGCTCTTTCAGCTCCGGGTTGCTCACGGAACCTATGATCAAGTCCACCGCATCCAGGGTACGGTTACGGACAAGCGCCGGCACGCTGTTGGAACGGGATTTACTATCATACACAATTACATTCAGGTTAAGGCCTTGCAGCCGCAGGGTATCCAGCGCCAGCTGCGCACCTTCATAAAAATCAAGGCCGGGCAGCACATAACGCGGCATGGTACGGCCGGTAGGATCCGCGGTAGCGGAAAAGGCTGAATCCAGGTATAATGGTGCAAATAAAGCAATGTTATAGGAGGTTCTTTTTACTTCGCGGGCAAAGGCCGGTACATTAAACGGCGCTTTCCCTTCCTTGATGATCTTTTCTTCTTCCTTCTTCTTTTCCTCCGGTGTAGTTGGCTTATTAACAGTCATCGGGATATCCGGACTGGTAGTAGTGCTTTTCTTGAACAGTGAGCAGGCCGACAGCAAAACAGCTAATGCGGTACCGGCTAACAGTTGTCTGGTAATGGTAGATAGGCTCATAGCGTTCTTAGAATTACAAAAATCATTCCCGCTAAAACGGGTAGTGGTTAGTAACCAGCGTTAACCGTTAACTACTAACCACTTACAACTTTTTATTCCCACTCAATCGTAGCGGGCGGTTTGGAACTGATATCGTACACAACGCGGTTGATACCTTTTACCCTGTTTATAATATCGTTGGACATTTTTGCCAGGAACTCGTAAGGCAGGTGGGCCCAATCGGCCGTCATACCATCGGTTGAGGTTACGGCACGCAGGGCTACGGTAAATTCATAGGTCCTTTCATCGCCCATTACACCTACACTCTGCACCGGCAGCAGAATGGTGCCGGCCTGCCAAACTTTATCATACAGCTCTGCATCGCGCAGACCCTCTATATAAATAGCGTCGGCTTCCTGCAGCATGGCTACCTTGTCCGGGGTTATTTCTCCCAGTATGCGAATGGCCAGGCCGGGCCCCGGGAAGGGGTGGCGGCCCAGGAATAATTCACTGATGCCTATTTCGCGGCCTACCCGGCGCACTTCATCCTTGAACAGGAAGCGCAGAGGTTCTACCAGCGACATATTCATTTTTTCCGGTAAGCCGCCCACATTGTGGTGCGACTTAATGGTTACGGAAGGCCCGTTCACGGATACGGATTCTATTACATCCGGGTAAATGGTGCCCTGGCCCAGGAAAGAAATATCCGTTAGCTGGGTAGCCTCCTGCTGGAACACCTCAATAAACAGGCGGCCAATGATCTTACGTTTCTGTTCCGGGTCGGTAACGCCTTTCAGCTCTCCGTAGAACAGGTCGCGGGCATTTACGCCTTTTACGTTCAGTCCCATATGCTTATAGGAATCCAGCACAGTCTCAAATTCATCTTTGCGCAGCAGACCATTATCCACAAATACGCAGAACAGGTTTTGTCCTATTGCTTTGTGGATCAGTTCTGCAGCTACCGTACTATCTACCCCGCCGCTCAGGGCCATCACCACTCTTTTATTCCCTACCTGCTCCCGGATGCGGTCAATAGTTTCATGTACAAAGGCCGCCGGGGTCCAGTCCTGCTGGCATTTACAGATGTGTACTATAAAGTTGCGCAGTAGCAGCTTACCTTCCAGGGAGTGGGTTACTTCCGGGTGGAACTGCAGGCCCAGCAGTGGGCAGCTACCCTGAGGCTGGCTTTTGAAAGCCGCTACAGGTATATTTTCTGTACGGGCTATCACCTCAAACCCTTCCGGCATGCGTACAATGGTATCAGAATGGCTCATCCATACCTGGCTTTTGCCGGAGATGTCATATAATAAGGTCTCTTCTTTATTTTCATGTTCCATGAAAGCGCGCCCGTATTCCCGGATGGAGCTTTTGGCTACTTCCCCGCCAAATACTTTGGCCATTAGCTGTGCGCCGTAGCACACCCCCAGTACCGGTACTTTGGCCGCCATAGCGGCAATATCCACCGTAGGGGCGCCCGGATCGTTCACGGAGAACGGGCTGCCTGATAAAATAATACCCTTAATGGAAGGATCCCACTGGATGGGCTGTAAGCAAGGTTTGATCTCACAGTAAACATTCAGCTCCCGGATGCTGCGTGCGATCAGCTGTGTGTACTGGGAACCAAAATCGAGAATAAGAATCTTTTCTGTCATGGTGGTGCAAAGATAACGGGCCAAATCCTAATGAACAATTGATAACTTCCTATAAGTTTTTCAGGGGTGTTTATTAACTTCATACAAACTTCCCATATATGAAATCCAAACTGCATTTTCTGTTACTGTTAGCCATTCCCCTATGTATGGCCAGCTGCGATGTTACGGGCCAGAACCGCGTAAAAGGCAGCGGTAATGTTTCCAAAGAGGAACGCTCCGTAGGCGAATTTAAAACCCTGTCTGTAAAAGGCAGCATGAATGTGTATGTGACCCAGGGACCTGTAAAATCCGCTGTAATTGAGGCAGAAGATAATATTATCCCCCTGATACTGCTGGAAAAGCAGGGCGATGAGCTGGTGGTGCGCACGAAGCCCCACACCTCCATTGACACCAAACGTGACATAAAGGTATATGTAACCACCCCGGACCTTTCCGACATTCAGCTGGCCGGCTCCGGCGATATAAAGCTGGAAAATAAGCTCAGTAACCGGGATGCCATTGAGGTAAGCGTTACCGGCAGTGGTAATGTAAGCGGTGAGTTAAATACCCCGCATGTGAAAAGCAGTGTTTCCGGCAGCGGAGATATGTCCCTTTCCGGCGAAACCAAAGAGCTGGAGATCAGTATTGCCGGCAGCGGCAATTTTAAGGGAGAGGACCTGATGGCGGAAACCGCCAATATTAATATCGCCGGCAGCGGCAATGCCAATGTGCATGCCAGTGTAACCTTAGATGCTAAAATAGCCGGTTCCGGCAATGTATACTACAAGGGCAGCCCGCAGATATCCTCTAAGGTAGTAGGCTCCGGATCTGTGATAAAGCGCTAGCGGGTAACGGGGTGGTATAAACGAAATCCTTTTCTCTAAAAGATATTTTAACATTTCATTTATCATATTTTACTCACCTTCGCGGTTATTATAACAAACTTTTTCAAGTCCTTTAGCTTAGGTACTGTTGTAAACGTTCGCGTGTTACTCCAGTACCTGGCTAAGGCACAAGCCTGAACCACCTGCCTCTTTTTCCGCCTGTAACCCGCTGCCTGCGCAGCAATACGCTACAATACAGTCCTGTAACATATATTAAAATTTTATCTCTTACTGTGACACTTTATTTGTATGTTTACAGTTTGTAGTTTGAACTCCTTATTCCTGATATGGCGAAGCAAAAAATACTGATCATATATTATACACAAACCGGGCAGCTGAAACGAATTATTGACAGGGTGGTAACACCGCTGCAGGCGCAGGCGGATATTGTGTATGAAGAAATAATCCCGGTACAGCCGTTCACGTTCCCATGGGATAAGCAAACATTCTACGATACCATGCCGGAAACGGTACTGGGCCGGCCCCGTGGCGTACAACCGCTGAAAGTGAACCCCGATGAGCATTTTGACCTGGTGATACTGGCCTACCAGCCCTGGTTCCTTTCCCCCTCACAGCCTACCGCAGCTTTCCTGCAAAGTGAAGGCGCCGCACGCCTGCTGAAAGGCAAAAAGGTGCTTACGCTTATTGGGGCGCGTAATATGTGGCTGAATGCACAGGAAAAAGTAAAAACATATTTACACCAGGCCGGCGCACAGCTGGTAGGCAATATTGCGTTGGTGGATACTTCCCCCAACCTGATCTCTGTTATGACCGTATTGCGCTGGCAGTTTAAAGGGCAAAAAGAAGCTACCCGGTACTTACCACCCGCCGGGGTACAGGAAAAAGAAATACAGGCGGCCGACCGTTTTGCCGCACCCATTGCACAGGCTTTACAGCAGGGTAGCTGGGAGCAGCTGCACCCACAGCTGCGGCAGCAGGATGCCGTTACCTTGAAACCCAACCTGGTAGTGCTGGAAGACAGAGGTATCCGTGCTTTCCGTTACTGGTCAAAGTTCATCAGCGCCAAAGGCGGGCCGGGAGCACCGGAACGGCAGGGGCGCGTAAGCATGTACCGCGGGCTGCTGCTGTTAGGTATATTTGTGCTGACTCCTATCACTAAGATCTCTTCGATGATCACTTTACTGGTAAAACGTAACCAATTACTGCAGGAAGTGGAATATTTTAAGGGCATTGACCTGCGTGCTGAAAAATAGATTTTACGGAGATAGTCATGTAGCTTTGTATTGAACAGATAAGGGGGAAATATTCATTTATAATTATATTTGCGCGCTGAATACGGCATGGTTATGGGATGATCCATGTGTTTGTTCCGCATGCGCGGGCGGGTATTTTAAAAGAGCATTTTCAGATGAAGGATGTATTTATTACAAGGCTGTCCAAATTTTTACCCAACGAGCCGGTTGGAAATGATGAAATGGAAAGTATCCTGGGTATGGTGGATGGAAAGCCATCCCGTGCCAGGTCTATGATCCTGGGGAATAATAAGATCAAGACACGCTATTATTCTTTAGATAAAAACGGGAAAAGTACCCATACCAATGCGGAAATGACTGCTGCAGCAGTACAGGGGCTTTTTGATGATAAATTTCCTATGAGCCGTATGCAGCTGCTTGCCTGCGGCACAACTTCCCCGGACCAGCTGCTGCCCAACCACGCCGCCATGGTGCATGGTTTGCTGAAATGCCAGCCGGTAGAGCTGATTGCCGCCACCGGCGCCTGTGCAGCCGGTATGCAGGCATTTAAGTATGCTTACATGTCCGTAAAATGTGGTAACACCGCCAACGGCGTAAGTACCGGTTCTGAAAAATTCTCCGCCTGGATGCTGGCCAAGAAATTTGAGCCGGAAACAGAGAACCTGAAACAGCTGAGCGAGAATCCGATCATTGCTTTTGAAAAGGACTTCCTGCGGTGGATGCTGTCCGACGGCGCCAGTGCAGCCCTTTTCCAGGACAAACCGAATGAGGACGGACTTTCCCTGCGGGTGGACTGGGTGGAGATTGCCTCCTATGCCCATGAGCTGGATACCTGCATGTACGCCGGCGCTATTAAAGACAGCAACGGCGGTACCCAGGGCTGGATAGATATGACGCCGGAAGAATGGGCGCAGCACAGCGTTTTTTCCTTTAAACAGGATACGCGCCTGCTGGGCAAGAACATTGTACCTTCCGGTGCAAAAATGTGGAAAGAGCTGGTAGAGCGCTATAATATTGATATAGAGAACGGGCTGGATTATTTTCTGCCCCACCTTTCCTCTGAATTTTTCCGTTTTAAGATAGATGAAGAGATCAGCCGCTTAGGCGTGCCCATTCCCCAGGAAAAATGGTTCACCAATCTTACCCGTGTAGGTAATGTAGGCACTGCCTCACCTTACTTTATGCTGGAAGAGCTGATGAATACCGGCATGCTTAAAAAAGGCCAGAAGATTGTGATGATGGTACCGGAGAGTGCACGTTTCTCTTATGCTTACGCGCATTTGACCGTAGTGTAAAGCGGAGAGCTGCCTCCTAAAACTGCTCCTATATGAAACAGAACGAAGTACCGCAGGACGGTGATAACCTGCACGAAGGCACTTTTAAACAATTGTTCTACGCAGTGAACGATGCCGGTGAATACAAACAGCCGGTAACCAGCGTAGGCTGGGAGCCGGAGAATGTAGCCATGGCACAGGCCTGGGAAGAGGTGCATGCAAAAGTGGAGAAAGCCCGTGAGCGCGTGCTGGCCGGTGAAATAAGCCCTATAGCCTATTACATGGAAAAAACTCTCATGGACCTGCCCCTGCTGGCCAGCTATGTGGGCAAATTTCAATGGCAGGTAAAACGTCACCTGCAGCCCAGGGTATTCAAAAATCTTAGCAGCACCATGCTGCAGCGGTATGCCGCCGCTTTCAAGATCACGGTGCAGGAATTACAACATATAAAATAGTTATTGCCTTATAGTACACGGTCCGCAGACCACGGCGGTTGACGTTGGTTTGTGGACCGTGCACAATTTCAGACATTATGAGCCAAGTACAATTTAACCACGTGCAAACGGCACATTGTGAGAGTGGGGTCATATCCAACCTGTTCCGGCATTATGGTCTTACTATCAGTGAGCCAATGGCTTTTGGCATAGGCGCCGGCATTTTCTTTGGCCACCTGCCTTTTGTAAAAGTGAACGGCGTGCCGGGTACCACCTATCGTATATGGCCCGGCGCTATTTTTCAGCGGGTGTGCAGCCGCTTGGGCGTAAAAATGCAGTCGCAGAAATTTTCCAGCCCCGAAAAAGCTATGCAGGAGCTGGACCGCGTAATTGGCGAAGGTATCCCGGTGGGCGTATTGTCCAGCGTATATTACCTGCCTTATTTTCCGCCGGCATACCGTTTTCATTTTAACGCGCATAACCTGGTGATCTATGGAAAGAATGGCGATAACTACCAGGTAAGTGATCCTATTATGGATGTGGTAACGGAAATAGATCCCAAAAGCCTGGCAGAAGCCCGTTTTGCAAAAGGCTTCCCGGAGCCTAAGGGTAAAATGTACTACCCAGTGCAGGTGCCTTCCGGCGTTTCGCTGCAAAAGCCCATCCGCCAGGGTATTGAACAGGCTTGCCATTATATGTTAAAGATACCGGTACCCATGTTTGGTGTAAAGGGCATACGCTTTTTAGCAAAACGGGTAAAACATTATCCTGAAAAGCTGGGCGACCGTAAAGCCACGCTGTACCTGGGTAATATAATACGTATGCAGGAAGAGATAGGTACCGGCGGCGCCGGTTTCCGTTTTATGTATGCCGCCTTTTTACAGGAAGCGGCCGACCTGCTGCAACAGCCGGAGCTGGCCAAACTATCCCGCGAGTTAACCGGTATTGGTGACCTGTGGCGTAACTTTGCATTTAATGCCGGCCGGGTTTGCAAAAGCCGTTCCGCTGATAATGTATCTTATGGTGAATTAAGCGAAATGCTGCTGCAATGCGCCGCAGCGGAGGAAGTGTTTTTTAAGAAGCTGTCTAAAGTCAAGCTATAAATGTGCAGATATGCAAATATGCAGATGTGCAAATACAAAGCAATTATCAGTACATCAGCTCATTCAATTCATCTGCACATTCGCATATCTGCACATTCGCACATCATTAAATCATGATTACTGTTAAAAACTTGCATAAAACCTACCCGGGAGCGCTGGAGCCGTCGTTGAGCGGCTTATCATTCAGCTTTCCCAAAGGCAGGATAGCAGGTTTGCTGGGACCCAATGGCGCCGGTAAAACCACTACCATTTCCATCCTTTGCGGGCTGGTAAGGGCTGATAGCGGGGACGCGCAGATCTTTGACCTGCACCAGGATGCCCACCACCGGGAGTCCATTAAAAAAATGATCGGTATTGTGCCGCAGCAGATAGCCTTGTTCCCGCAGCTAAGCGCTTTGGAAAACCTGACCTATTTTGGTAACCTGTATGGCCTGAAAGGCAAGTCCCTGCGTACTAAAATAGAGAACTACCTGCAGCGTTTCGGCCTGGAAAAGAACGGTAAAAAAGAAGTATACAAATTTTCCGGCGGTATGAAACGCCGTACCAATATTATTGCGGCTCTGCTGCATAATCCGCAGCTGCTGATCCTGGACGAGCCTACGGCCGGTGTGGATGTGCAGTCGCGCAATATGATCCTGCAATTTTTGCGGGAGTATAACCAGCAGCATGGGGTTAGTATTTTATACACCTCGCACCTGCTGGAAGAGGCGCAAAGCCTGTGCGAGGAAGTTGCCATCATTGACCAGGGCCGCCTGGTAATGCAGGGGCAACCATTACAACTGATACAACAACACCCGGAATGCCGCAACCTGGAAGAAGTATTCCTGCATCATACCGGGCTGGCCGTGAGAGACTAATACACTATGTTAAGATTACTGGCTACCATACGCAAAGAATGGCTGTTACTGATACGGGACAGGGGAGGTTTGGCATTGTTATTTTTAATGCCGCTGGTGCTGATCACGGTAATGGCATTGATAGAAGATGCGCCTTTCCGCGACTACCAGGAGCTTAAGTTTGATGTGCTTACGGTGGACAATGATCATGGCAGACTGGCCCGCTATATTAAAGAAGGGCTGGAGCACAGTGGGCAGTTTACCCTGGTGGACTCACTGGATGGTAAGCCCGTTACGCAGGAAGATGCCGTGCGTCTGGTAAATGCCGGTGATTATAAAATATGTATCCTTATTCCCAAAGGCGCTACTGCCGCTATTGTGAGCAATGCTAACCGTATTGTAAATGACCTTTCAAAACGTATGGGCTTACCGGCCGTGCAGCCGGTAAAGAGCCGGAACGATTCTTTGAACGTGCTCATTTATTTTGATCCCGCTGCCAAAAAAGCTTTTAAAAGCGCTATTCACCAGGCGCTGGATAATTTTCTAACGCAGATAGAAACTGACCTGCTGCTGGAACGTATAAAGCTGCAGCTGCACAGTAAAGAGGCAGATGCTGCTGATACCTTTGCCATACAATTAAAAGCCGTGGGCCTGCAAGAGCAGGTGACCGGTCCTACCAAACAAATAAACATGGTATATAATTCCGTGCAGCACAATGTGCCGGCATGGAGCATTTTTGCCATGTTCTTCATTGTAATTCCTATTGCAGGTAACATGATACGCGAGCGGGAAGATGGCAGCCTGCTGCGTATGAAGCTGATACCTGGTTCTTACCTGGCATTGCTGGCAGGTAAAATGTTGTTCTTTGTAAGCATTTGCGTGGTGCAGTTTTATCTGATGACATTAGTTGGCATTTATCTAATGCCCCTGTTACATTTGCCCCGCTTAGTGCTGGGGCACAGCTACCTGCCTGCGTTTGTAATAGCGCTGTGTATCTCACTGGCTGCTACTGCATACGGCATACTGGTAGGCACACTGTTTAAAACGCCTAACCAGGCATTGAGCTTTGGTGCTATTTCTATCGTGATCCTTTCTGCCATTGGTGGTGTATGGGTGCCGTTGGAGGTAATGCCGCCGGCCATGCAGTTCATTGGGCATTTAACACCGCTGAACTGGGGGCTGGAAGCTATTAATGACCTGTACCTGCGCAATGGCGGTTTCCCGGAGATCATAGGTAATGCCGGCAAGCTGATCGTATTGTGCCTGGCCATGTTATACCTGGCTGCGCGGGTAGAGAAGGGGCGGATCAGCTGAGCCCAGGGGGATTTATTTTCTAATCAATTGTAAAACTGTATTTTTACCGTTGTCCTGATGCAGTCTCGATATTGGGATATACCTACAACACTTATTATGGAAGATTTAAAACAAAAATTGAAAGTACAGATCATTGAGGCATTGAACCTGCAGGATACCAAGCCTGAGGACATTGATGATAATGCGCCTTTGTTCGGAGAAGGCCTGGGGCTGGACAGTATTGATTCACTGGAGCTGATGGTGCTGCTGGAAAGGCATTACCAGATAAAGGTAGAAGATCCGCGCGAAGGCCGGAAGATCTTACAATCCGTACAATCCATGGCGGAATTTATTCAATCTAAACAACCGGCTTAAGCCAATACGGTAGCATGGCGGAACGTGTGTTTATAACAGGGATGGGAATGATCACCGCCATTGGTGATACCGTTGCAGCAAATTTTGGCAGCCTCCGGCAGCAGCAAAGCGGCCTGGGATTTACCCGCTATATAGATACTATTTATAAAGAGGTATTGCCGGTAGCAGAAGTAAAACATAGTACGGAGGAATTGAGTACTATGGCCGGTGTACCCAGCAGCCCGGAATATACCCGCACCACCCTTTTAGGGCTGCTAGCCATGCAGGAAGCCCTGCAGCAGGCAGGCATCAAAGACCTGCAGCAGGAACCTACGGGTTTTATTAACGCTTCTACCGTAGGCGGTATGTGCGATACCGAAAAAGTTTATTTTGATATTACCGATCCTGAAAAAGAAGGGGATTTCCTGAAATATATTGATACGCTGGATTGTGCAGATTGTACTCAGCGTATAGCCGATACCGTGGGCTTAACGGAATACATTACTACCGTTAGCACCGCCTGCTCTTCATCAGCTAACGCGCTTATGTATGGCGCCCGTCTTATTAAGCAGGGAATGTTACGCCGCGTGATCTGTGGCGGCACAGAGGCGCTTACCCGTTTTACGCTTAATGGTTTTAACTCACTTAAGAATGTGGATAAACGTCCCTGCCGCCCGTTTGACCAGCAACGTAATGGTTTAAACCTGGGTGAAGGCGCTGCTTACCTGGTACTGGAAAGTGAAAGCCTGGTACGGGAAAACAATAGTGTTATCCTGGCAGAGCTAAGCGGGTATTGCAACAGCAATGAGGCCTTTCACCCAACAGCACCCTCGCCGGAAGGGGATGGAGCTTATGCAGCCATGAAAAATGCGCTGGCTATGAGCGGCAGAAGCATGGCAGACGTGCAGTATGTAAATGTGCATGGTACGGCTACATTAAATAATGATGTATCTGAAGGTAAAGCGCTGGAACGCTTATTTGGTACGCAGGTGCCGCCCTTCAGCTCTACCAAGCCTTTTACCGGGCATACCCTGGCCGCTGCCGGCGCTATTGAAGCCATTTATGCCGTACTGGCTATTCAGCACCAGGTAATATTTCCCAATCTTAACTATTCTGAAAAAATGGAGGAGCTGTCCATTGCGCCGGAAACCCGGCTGCTGGAGCAGGTTCCCGTGAATACTGTTATTTCAAACTCATTTGGCTTTGGCGGCAACAATGCCTCCCTGGTGATCAGCAAATATGAAGGGTAAGTGTTACATACAAGGACTGGCGGCTATCACGCCCCAGCATACTTTTGAAGAAAACCTTTTTTCTCAGCCACTGGTGAGTACCAACACCAATGTATTTGCCGTAACTGAACCGGACTATAAAACATTTATTCCTGCCAACAGCCTGCGGCGTATAAGCCGGCTGCTGAAAATGGGTTTAACCACAGCCCTGAAATGTATGCAGGACAGCAGTTTGGGTGTGCCCGGCGCTATTGTTACCGGTACTGGTAAAGGCAGCTTACAGGATACAGAACGTTTTTTGAAAGACATTCGCCAGTATGAGGAGCGTGCGCTAAATCCAACTCCTTTTATACAATCCACCTACAATGCCGTAAATGGTATGATAGCCGTGCAGCAGCAGGTTACTACCTATAATAATACTTTTGTGCATCGCGGCTTTTCTTTTGAAAGCGCGCTGCTGGATAGTATGCTGTTGCTGGAAGAAGGTGTATCGCACACCCTTACCGGCGCTTTTGATGAAATATCTGCAGAGCATTTTTATATTAAATCCCGTATTGGGCACTGGAAAAAAGAAATGGTGAACAGCGCAGAGCTGTATAACCATTTGTCGCCAGGTACTATCTCCGGCGAGGGCGCTGTTTTTTTTACCTTAACAGCTTCACCCACCGCCCAAAGTTATGCGCGCGTTGCAGGTTTAAAAATGTTGTACAAACCTTCGCTTACCACTTTAACAACAGGGCTGGCAAGCTTTTTAAGCCAGCACGGATTATCTGCAAAAGATATAGACCTGGTTATTACCGGTCGCAATGGGGATAATAATTTTGAGCACTACTATCGGCAGCTGGATATGGGTTTGCCGCAAGTGAGCCAGCTGCCTTTTAAACATTTGTGCGGGGAGTATGAAACGGCGGGCGCCTTTGCGCTGTGGCTGGGCGCACACATGCTGAGAGCGCAGCAGGTACCGCAGCAATGGTTTCCTATGGCGTCACAGTTCCCTGACACGCTTAACCGCATTTTAATTTACAATCATTTCTTTGGCGATCAGCACACCTTCATATTGCTGGAGCGTAGCGCAGCTCCTGCCGTATAAACTGTTCCAGCGCTTCTTTGGAAGGTAGCCTTACCTGGTACTGTTTTACAAATAAAGTTTGATCCATACCAGCCGTGGCATACTGCACCAATGTTTCATTCTTATTGGTTACCATCAAAATACCAATGGGCGGGTTATCATCTTTTTCCATTACCTCTGCTTTGTAATAATTCAGATAAGTGTTCAGCTGACCTGCATTTATATGATTGAACGCATCTACTTTCAGCTCCACCAGCACATGGCATTTTAAAATGCGGTGATAAAATACCAGGTCAATAAAAAAATGTTCATCGCCAATGAGTATGCGTTTTTGCCTTGCTTCCAGGCAAAAGCCTGGGCCCATTTCCAGTAGAAAATCCTGTAAGTGGCCCAGCAGCGCGGCTTCCAGGTCACTTTCTATTACCAGCGCTTTTTGTGGCAGGTCCAGGAACTCAAAGGCGTACATGTTTTTAATAAAGTCAGCCGGATCTATGGGAATATCTGCTTCATGAATAAACTGCTGCAGCTTTTCTTTATTCTTTGAAAGGCCCATACGCTCAAAATACAGGCTGTTGATCTGCCTTTTTAATTCGCGCACGCTCCAGTTGCCTTTAATAGTTTCCAGCTCATAGAAGGCGCGTTGCAACGGATCGGAAATGGTTAAAAGGAGCGTAATATGTGTAAAGGAGAGTTTATCCAATAATCTTTGAGGATCAATAAATATGTTTTCACTTTTGGCAATCGGTGATTGCCATTTTTTAACTAATTGATTATTATTTGATTGTAATTTTGCAGACAGTGTCTGCCAAATTTTAGCAGGTACATGTTCCCTGATAACAGGCCCGATATGTTCATAGGTAGTATAGAACTGCCGGTATAAACGTAGGTTGCGTGGAGAAAAACTCTCTTTCTTTAATTTTTCAGATAGTTTATCAAATAGCTTCTCTCCATATTTCGCCCTGTCCTCCCCGTTCTGCTCATACTCCACTATGTAACATCCAATTAACCAATTGCGGATGGTTAATAAGCGGTTCACTGCTTTTGCAGCGCTTTCCTGTAAATGTTGATGCGTGTTTTCAATACTGTGCAACAAAAGATTAAAATTCATAAGATATGATTTTGGTGTAGCAATAACTTTTTCAATAATCATAAGCATGGGAAGAATGTACACCGTGGTATAACAAACAATTGGTTAGTAATTGATTCAAATTTAAAGGGTTAGGAGCGTACTAACAACAGGCAAAATGAGAAATGTAGGATCATAAAAAAGCGTAAATACAGTAATTTATCATTGCTGTATTTACGCTTTTACGGGTAGCCGTTTACTTTATACGGTACACCGGGTACCGCAAATATCCCGGCTCTGCATACTGCGAATGATTGTATACAAAATCCAGCTGTGCACTGGCGTTGTGGGCAAAAGCAGTATCGGTGGCTTTGCGTTTTTCCAGTTCCGCTTTTACTTCCGGATGCTGGCGTAAATATTCCGCAGCAGTATCTTCAAACACATAGCTGGAATATCCTTCTTTGGGGGCCAGTATGGCGTCAAAAAAATTCCATGCAAAGAAGGAATCGCCACCGGTAGGCTCCAGGGTTTCTATTAAATAACGGTTGGCATTTTGGTTTAAGGGAATGTAGTAATCCCCCTTGCGGAAAGCGATCTTTTCCTGTGTGGCAGCCACTTTCACCTGGCTATGCAGGTAATGTTTTTCATAGGGCCGGGCAGCTGTTTTATAATCGGTGATATGATATACTTCTACTGTGATAGTAGTATCATGTGCCAGGCGCTGCATCTGTACATTGCTATTCTTTAACAGGTCTATCACGGCCCACCAGCCCTGCGGAATAACATATGCTGCAGGCTTTTGCACAAAATTACCCGGCTCCGCAAAATTATAAAAAGGGATCTGCCGTTCATAGGGCTTACTGCGGTCGTAGTACAGGCGCGGTAAACCGGAGATCTCGCTGGGTTTGTGGCCCGCTGCATATCCTTTAAAAGTAATGGTGCTATGCCGGCTCATATCTGTCTTCCATTCCAGCGGAAAGCTGCTTTGCGTTTTTACGGTTTGTTTGGTTTGATCACGGATCGATTTAATGGCCGCACTATGCTCACTTACAAATTGTATAAAACATTCCATCAGCTCATAGGTAGCTTTTACCCGCTGGGGGTAAGGTTTCAGCATGTGTGTTTCCGGTACAAACCCAAAAGTATGGAACAGGCTGGTGTAACCGCTGGAGTAACGGGGGCCGTCGAAATATTGTGTCCAGCCGCTGTCGGGTGTTTCTCCAAAATGGTTTACGTAAGGGATCAGGTCATACCCCCGGGCTTTCATAAGCTTATATAGTCCGGGCTCAAATTCTTTATCCAGGTAATCGCCCATTACGCCGCCCAGCTTATTATGCTGAGTGCTTAGCAGGGTTACCACATGCTGGTAATCGGCGCCATTGCTTACATGGTTATCAACAAACACATCCGGGTCGGTAAGCTGGTAGATCTGCTGAAAGGAGCGGGCATTTTTAGAATCGGCCTTTATGAAATCCCGGTTCAGGTCCAGGTTTTGGGCATTGCCACGGGATCCAAAGGCATCCGGCCCATTCTGATCTACCCGGAAATCCGGGCTGCGGTTCAGGGCGCCCCCAATATTATACACCGGTATTACGGCCAGCACTACATTATCCGGGAGGTGTTTTTTACCCAGAGCCAGGTCGCGCAGCAGCAGCATGCTGGCGTCAATACCATCCGGCTCCCCGGGGTGTATACCATTGTTAATGAGTATGATACGTTTGTTTTGCCGGTGCAGGCTGTTAAAGTCAAAATTACCCTGGCTGGAGAAAATGGCCAGGTGCAGCGGGTAACCGGCATCCGTAGGCCCCATTTCCAGCAGCTTGATCTGCGGAAAGCGCTTATCCAGCTGGCGGTAATAATCTATGCATTCTGTATAGGTAGCGGTTTCCCGGCCCTGGGTGCGTTCAAAGCGGGTGGTCAGGTCCTGGGCAAAGGTGTGCAAGGGAATCAGCCAGCTACAAGCGGCAGCTATCAACAATTTTCTCATCGGTCAGATTTAGATTTCAGGGAGGTTAAAATAATGATTTATCCAGATAACCTGTATATACAGCAGGGGCGGGCGGACAGTAAAGATGTTGGCTGGCGGAAAGCGGAAAGGCCAGGGGGGCCTGGAAAGACGGGAGTATCAAAAACAAAAAGCCCTTCCTGTTTTACAGGAAGAGCCATGTATAAGAAATAAGTTGTGTGCCTATGAATTAAGCAAGGGTGTTCACCTTCTTAGCCAGTTTGCTCTTCAGGTTAGAAGCCTTATTTTTATGGATCACGTTACGTTTAGCCAGCTTATCAATCATAGCGGCAACTGCTGACAGGTCTTTCTCAGCGGCTGCTTTATCGGTCAGCGCTTTCAAATCACGGATGGCATTACGAGTGGTTTTACCGTAGTAACGGTTCCGCTCATTGCGCTTTCTGCTCTGACGTACGTCTTTTTTCGTTGCTTTATGGTTTGCCATTGTTTAATTTTCAGTTTCAGGAGGGCAAAGGTACGGATATTCTTTTTTCAAAACAAAAAATTAATGTACCGTTTCTGCCGGGGCACAAATCTACAAAATATATGAGATTGGGCGCATCCGGGCAACCTGTTTGTGTACTACTTTATCCGCATATTTATTCATTATTTTACTAGCGCTTTAACAAAAAACAAGCGATATTTGCAATCCAATATTATAATGGGTATCAAATTTCAACAGAACAAGTAATTTGAACCGAAGACCAAGCAAAACTCGTTGTAAATGAAGGACTTCTCATTTGTCACTAACTCGCACCCTGCTTACATTGAATCATTATATCAGGATTACCGTAAAGATCCTCAGACCGTTGATCCCGAATGGGTTAAATTTTTTGAAGGATTTGATTTCGCGGTATCTACTCAAAATGGTAAAGCAGGAGCGGCAACAGTGGCGGCAGGAAGTAGTGCTGCACCCGTATCCGGCGATCAGCTTAATAAAGAGCTGAGCGTATACAGGCTTATACAGGCCTACCGTAAAAAAGGACACCTGATCTCCAAAACCAATCCCATCCGCGAAAGAAAGAACCGCCAGGCCAACCTGGAGATTTCTTTCTTTGGCTTAAGCGATGCGGACCTCAAAAGCGAATTCTTTGCCGGCCAGGTAATAGGCCTGGGCAAAACTTCCCTGGAAAATATTGTTAACAGGCTGAAACAGGTATATGCCGGTCCCGTGGGACTGGAATTCACCTATATTAACGACGCCAAAAAGGTAGAATGGCTGCAGCGTGAAATGGAGAACACTATGCACCAGCCCATGCCCCTGGAAAAGAAAAAGCGCGTGCTGCAAAAGCTGAACCAGGGCGTAATCTTCGAAAAATTCCTGCATACCAAATATATAGGTCAGAAGCGCTTTTCGCTGGAAGGTGGTGAAAACACCATCACTGCGCTGGATGCCATGATCAATGCCGCCTCTGAGCTGGGCGTACAGGAAGCCGTGATAGGCATGGCCCACCGTGGCCGCTTAAACGTATTAGCTAACATCCTGGGCAAAACCTACGAGCAGATCTTCTCGGAATTTGAAGGCATCGCCAGCCCGGACCTTACCATGGGCAGCGGGGATGTGAAATACCACCTGGGTTTCCGCTCTATGATAGATACGCCTGCCGGCAAACAGATCAACCTGCAGCTGCTGCCAAACCCTTCCCACCTGGAAGTGGTAGACCCCCTGGTAACCGGCTTTGCGCGCAGTAAGGCAGATGTGATTTATAACAGTGATTACGACAAGATATTCCCGATACTGATCCATGGCGATGCGGCTGTAGCCGGCCAGGGTGTGGTGTATGAGCTGGTGCAGATGAGCAACCTGAAAGGCTATTACACCGGCGGCACCATGCATTTTGTGATCAATAACCAGATTGGTTTTACCACTGATTTTGATGATGCCCGCTCCTCCGACTACTGTACCAGCGTGGCTGCCATTGTGCAGGCGCCGGTATTCCATGTGAACGGGGATGATGCAGAAGCTGTAGTAAAGGTTTCTGAGATAGCCACCCGCTACCGTCAGGAATTTAACTGCGATATTTTCATAGATCTGCTTTGCTACCGCAGGCATGGCCATAATGAAGGCGATGAGCCTAAATTTACCCAGCCCAGCCTGTATGCGCTGATCGATAAACACGCAGATCCGCGCGAAGTATATACTCAGTACCTGCTGAAGAACGGTGAAACAGATGCGCAGGAAATGGCCAAGGATATGCAAAAAGTATTCTGGGCTGAGCTGCAGGAAAGGCTGGATGAAGTAAAACAGCATCCGCTGCCTTACAGCCATCAGAAACCGGAGCAATGGTGGGCCGCCCTGCGCAAAGCCACTCCGCAGGATTTTGAGCAATCACCGGTAACAGCTATTAAGGAAGAAGATTTTACCCGTCTGTTCAACAGCCTGATGCAATGGCCCAAAGATTTTGTGCCTTTACGTAAGGTGGACAAGCTGCTGAAAGATAAGATCAAGCTGTATGAAACTGAAGGGAAGGTAGACTGGGCTACCGGCGAGCTGCTGGCCTATGCCAGCCTGCAGATAGAAGGGAAGGATGTGCGTATGAGCGGGGAAGATGTACAACGTGGTACCTTCTCACACCGCCACGCTATTCTGTTTGACGAGAACACCAATGCTACCTATAACCGCCTGGCGCACCTGCAGGAAAAACAGGGCCAGTTCCGTATTTACAACTCTTTGCTGAGCGAGTTTGCGGTAATGGGCTTTGAATATGGCTATGCGATGGCTAACCCCAATACCTTGGTATTGTGGGAAGCGCAGTATGGTGATTTTGTGAATGGTGCGCAAACCGTAATAGACCAATACCTGACCAGCGCCGAGCAAAAGTGGACCACCATGAACGGCCTGGTGCTGTTATTGCCACATGGGTATGAAGGCGGTGGCCCTGACCACTCAAACGCCCGCCCCGAGCGCTTTTTACAGGCCTGTGCTGAATATAATATTGTAGTTACCAATATTACTACTGCAGCTAACTTCTTCCATGCGCTGCGCCGCCAGCTTACCTGGCCGTTCCGCAAACCGCTGGTGAACTTCTCGCCCAAAGCAAACCTGCGTCACCAGGGTGCTTACTCTACCAAGGAAGATTTTACTAACGGTGGTTTTAAAGAAGTGCTGGATGATCCATTCATTACAGATGCTTCCCAGGTGAAGAAAGTATTGTTCTGCAGCGGCAAAATTTATTTTGACCTGAGCGAGAAACAAGTGAAAGAAGGCCGTAAGGATATAGCCATTGTTCGTTTGGAACAGCTGTATCCTTTGCCGGTAACACAGCTGGAAGCTATTAACCAGAAATATAAAGGAGCCACCTGGTTCTGGGTACAGGAAGAGCCGCTGAATATGGGCGCTGCTTCTTACCTGCAAATGAACCTGAAGCAGCTCAACTACGGGGTTATCAGCCGTAACCCAAGCGCTGCAACTGCTACCGGTTATGCAAAAGTGCATACCCGCGAGCAGCAGGAGATCATTGAAACAGCGTTTAATATTTAAGGTTTTAGATTTTAGGATGGGGACATTCTAAATAAATCTAAAATCTAAGATCGAATTATTGCAAACAGAAAACTGAAATAATGGTTGTCGAAATCAAAGTTCCTACGGTAGGAGAATCTATAAGCGAGGTAACAATTGCGAAGTGGTTGAAGAAAGATGGGGATTATGTGCAGCAGGATGAAGTATTGTGCGAAATGGAATCGGAAAAGGCCACCTTTGAGCTGAATGCAGAGAAAGCAGGGGTGCTGAAAATAGCCGCCCCCGAAGGCGCCACCCTAAACATTGGCGCAGTAGCCTGCACTATTGATACAGATGCCGCTGCACCTGCAGGCGCGGTAGCCCCGGTATCTGCCAACGCGCCGGAAGCCGCTGCTGCCGCCAAAGCAGCAGAACCTGCACCACAAGCGCCCGCTGGTCCTCCTCCGGCCAATAAGGGAACTATTGATATGAAAGTGCCCACTGTTGGAGAATCCATCAGTGAAGTAACGCTGGTAAAATGGCTGAAACAGGATGGCGATTACGTAGAGCGTGATGAAATGCTGTGCGAAATGGAATCCGAAAAAGCAACCTTTGAGCTGAACGCAGAAGAAGCCGGTATATTAAAAAGAGTAGCCAAAGAAGGCGATGTGCTGAAGATCGGTGATGTGGCCTGCCAGATAGATACCAACGCCGCCCGGCCGGCCGGTAAAGCAGCACCTGCTGCCACACCAGCCAAGGCAGAAGCAGCCAAAGCAACCCCGCAGGCACAACAGGCGCCGGTAACCGCTATCCCGGATAATATTAAAACTACCCCGGTAGCAGCCGCGGTAATAGCAGATAAGCATGTGGATCCCTCCTCCATTAAAGGGAGCGGCGCCCATGGCAAAATATTGAAGGATGATGTGTATGCCGCCCTGCAAAACCCTGGTGTGGCATTGGGTAAAGAGCTGTTTGCCCGCAACGACCGCAGGGAAAAAATGAGCAACCTGCGTAAAACGGTATCCCGCCGCCTGGTGGAAGCCAAGAACACTACGGCCATGCTCACCACTTTTAACGAAGTGGATATGACCAACATCATGGACATACGTGCCAAGTATAAAGAAGTGTTTAAAAAACAGCATGAGGTGAACCTGGGCTTTATGAGCTTCTTCACCAAAGCCTGTTGTTTTGCTTTACAGGAGTTCCCTTCTGTAAATGCCTACATTGACGGGGAAGAGCTGGTGTACCATGACTACTGCGATGTGTCTATTGCCGTATCGGCCCCCAAAGGCTTGGTGGTACCGGTGATCCGCAATGCAGAAAGCCTGGGCATGGCAGAGATTGAAAAGAAAGTAGTAGAGCTGGCCACCAAGGCGCGTGATAACAAGCTCACCATGGATGAAATGACCGGTGGTACCTTCACCATCACCAATGGTGGGGTGTTTGGCTCTTTAATGAGTACGCCTATCATTAACATACCGCAGTCTGCTATTTTAGGTATGCACAAAATACAGGAGCGCCCCATGGCAGTGAATGGCCAGGTGGTAATACGTCCCATGATGTACCTGGCGCTGAGCTATGACCACCGTATTATTGACGGCCGCGAATCAGTAAGCTTCCTGGTAAGAGTAAAAGAAATGCTGGAAAACCCGGAACAGCTGCTGTTTGGCAAAGACCCGGTAAAGGCATTGCTGAAATTATAATCCATAAAGGAGATATAACAGGAGGCTGTATCATCATGATGCAGCCTCTTGTCGTTTAAAGGAGCTGTTGCACTTATCCTGAACCGCTTTCTTTTTTGCTATTTTAGTTTTTTCACCATCTTTGTCCCATGACCCGTTGGGAAAATTACTTGTTATCAGCAGAGAAGATCGTTACCACGTATGATGGCAGCCTGCCATTACATCATTTCCTGAAGCCATTTTTTAAGCAAAACCCCCAAATGGGCAGCCGCGACCGCCGCTGGATCTCGCAGCTGGCATATGCCTTTTACCGTCTGGGTCATTTGTGGAAAAATGAAATGCCTGTGAAAGACCGGCTTTTGCTGGGCCTTTTCTTATGCGAAACACAAAGCAATGATATACTGGCTCTGTTAAAGCCGGAATGGAATGAGCTGGTTACTTTACCCTTGCCGGAAAAGCTGGCCAGCATTTCCCTTAACGGGCAATCGCCCACACCCAATGATATTTTTCCTTTTACAGCATCGCTTTCTGAAGGCGTAGATGCGGCGGCTTTTGCCAACGCCTATTTTGTGCAGCCCCGTTTATTCATCCGTGTACGGAAAAACAAACAGGAAGCTATTACTGCATTACTGCAGGAGTCCGGTATAACAGGGGAGTGGCTGGCAGAGGATATGCTGGCATTGCCCAACGGCACTAACATAGAAACCCTTATTAGGAATAAAGAGTGGTACGAGATCCAGGATGCCTCGTCCCAGCAAACCGGCCAGCTGTTTGCGCCTAAACCCGGGCAGCGCTGGTGGGATGCCTGCGCTGCCAGCGGTGGAAAATCTTTACTGCTCATGGATAAGGAACCGCGCGTGCAGCTTACGGTAAGTGATGTGCGCATATCCATCCTGCAAAACCTGCATGAGCGTTTTTATACTGCAGGCATTAAAAACTATGAAACCAAAGCGCTGGACCTTACACTGCCCGTGCCTCCGCAAACCCTTGACTACGGATCGTTTGATGGTATTATACTGGATGCGCCCTGCACCGGTTCCGGTACCTGGGGCCGCAGCCCGGAGCACCTGTACTTTTTTGAAGAAGCGCGCATTAATACCTTTCATAACTTACAAAAACGTATAGCCGAAAACGTTGTACCGCTGTTAAAAAAGGGCGGTTCCCTGATCTATATTACCTGCTCTGCCTTTAAGCAGGAGAACGAAGCGGTGGTAAAACATATTTGCGAGCATACCGGCCTGCAATGGCGCGATGGCGGTATTATTGCCGGCTATAACATTGGCGCGGATACTATGTTTGCGGCCAAATTGGTGAAATAATGTGCTAATGTGCTGGTAGATGTGGGGAAATGTGCAGATGTGCAAATATGCAGTGTAGATGATGGAATTACTGTTTCACCAGCTTCACCACCTCTTTGTTATTTCCCTGTATAAATCTCAGGTAGTACATACCTACAGGTAAATTATCCAATCCTGTTTGCGTGGTAAAGTAGCCGTAATTGCTTACAGCAGGCAGCTGCCAGCTACGGGTAAGCCGTCCGGCGCCATCTATCAGCTGCAGGTAAATAGGCTGTTGTGAGGTGGTGGATTGATAATAGATGCTTAGCTGACTGGTAAACGGATTTGGAAATACTTTGATCATGCGGCTGGCTAGCTGCTCACGGATAAAAGCCGTATCGCCTGATTCTCTTTTCAATAAAGTATCATAGGCTGCATGAAAGTTGGGAATGCCATATCCCATGCGGTTATCCCGGGCCGGGTATTGGCTGGAGCATGCTTTTACCGCCTGCACAATTTCCAGGTTGCTACGCCGGGGAAAAGCCTGCCATAAACAGGTTACCAGGCCTGCCAGCAACGGGCAGGCATATGAAGTGCCGTTGCCGCCGGTAATAGTTCCATCTGTAGTTACCAGCGCGGTACCTACCCCCATTGCGGCTACATCGGGTTTTATACGCCCATCTGCGGTGGGGCCATAGCTGCTGAAATTAGCTACCTGCCCCTGGCTGGTTACCGCGCCTACGGTTAGCACACTGTCTGCATCCGCAGGGGCCAGCAGGTATTTCCAGGAAGTTTCCCCTTCGTTACCGGCTGAATTTACTACGATCATGCCTTTGCGTACCGCCCGTGCAGCGGCTTGTGTAATAGCCAGGCTACGGCCGTCCAGCTGCGCATAGGTATGATCATATTGCGGATCATCAAACGTATTATATCCCAGGGAGGAGGAGATCACGTCCACACCTAAGCTATCTGCCAGCTCCACACCTGCGGCCCAGTTGCTTTCCTCTATGGGCTGTTCGGTGCCCGCTTCCTCTGTGCGTAAAAGCACATAGCCGGCTTCTGGTGCAGTACCGGTTATTTCGCCGGGCAGGTTAGCTGCCAGTATAGAAAGGCAGTGTGTGCCATGATCACTATAATCATATACATCCGCCATACCATCTGTAAAATTACGGGTATAGGTAATTTTCTGGTTATTACGCAGCCAGGTAAAAGCGCGGTTATTGTTTACAGAAGGGAAACCCCCATCCAGCACCGCTATCAGCATGCCATTCCCTTTCAGGTTTTTATTATGCAGGTATTCTCCTTCATGTAAATGAATTTGCGTATAGGCGCTGCCGTAGTCAATATCTGTAACACCCATCATGCGGGCGGTATTAATGCTATCCCGCTTCCTCCGCCCGCCCGGGGCCGACAGCCGGTTGGCGCTTTTTACCAGCGTTCTTACAAAGGGCAGCTGCTGTATTTTTAGCAAAGCTGCATCATCATTGGTGGTAATAACAGCCTGGTTGGTCCAGCGTAAGGTATAGTGCAATTGTACGTTGCCGGTTTGCAGTACCGCATTCACATAATCTGCATTCACGGGCAGGTCGGTACTGTCTATTGCAATTTGCTGGCGGCTGCGGCGCTCAATGGCACGGGTGGATAAATATGCTGCAGGCGCATTCAGCTGGTAAGGGGTGCCATTTTTATCCGTAAAAGCAATTATGTAGCGGGGTGTTTGTGCCCGGGCAGGTATACCGGCCAGCAGCAGGCATAGGGGAAAAAGAAGGGAAATAGATAAGGAAAATGTTTTCACAATGGGCCGGGCATTTATGTGAAATTAGGCGTTCCGGCTGAGATTTCCATGGAGCTGCAGGCATAAAAAGGCCGGGCAAAAATACCCGGCCTGTGTTTCCTACGTGTATGCTTTTTTATTGAATGATGATCTTTTTGGTGTACGTATGCTTACCGTTGGTGATAGTCATGATGTATAAGCCACTGGCAACGTTGCCGGTAGGGATGCTGAGCACACCGGCGCTGGCCTGGTGATAGGCCACTACCCGTTTGTTCACATCAACCAGCTGCACCTGTACAGGTTTGCTGGCATCATACTGTTCTACCTTCACGGTAAAGGTGCTGCCTTTTACTACCGGGTTGGGATATACGATGGCATTACCCGTTTTAGCGCTTTCCGCTGTTTGGGTTGTAAGTTCAGTAACAGCAATAGCTGTTTTGGCAGCTGCGCCTACTATGCCATAGGTAAAGTTTTCCCAGCCCTGTGCAGTGGCCCTGTTGCAGGTCATAGCCTGGGTACCGTTCTCCGAAGAAACAAACAAACCGTTGTTGCCTCTCAGGGAAATAGTACCATCTGCATTCGCGATCCACTCAAACTGTTCCCAGCCATCTGCAGCATCGCGATTGCAATTCATAGGAGCCGCGCCATTTTCAGAAGAAACAAATTTACCCTGGTTGCTCAGCGTAATTTTACCGTTGCCGGCATCGCCTACCAGGAACTGTTCCCAACCCTGTACAGTAGGCCTGTTACAATTCATAGGCTCTTCGCCGTTCTCAGAGCTTACATACTGGCCGTTAAAACCTTTCAGCCAGATGGTTTTGCCAACAGGCGCTGTGGTAGTGGGAGGCGGTGGTGTGCTGGTATCACCGCTTCTTTGTGCCACTACTTCATGAATGGCCGATACCAGGGAAGTGGCGCCTGCACCGTCTGTAGAAAGATCCCACATCATAATTCCGCCGCCCCTGTCATAGGCGAGGTTAGTTTTCTTCTTAATAGTGGGTATACCGTTATATCCTATGTTGCCAAATACATCAGCATTGGGGCTGGCTCCTCTCGAAAGCAATTCGTTGTAACCTATCCAGCCGGGCCGGCCAAAAAAGGGCACGCCCAGCACTGCCTTGTCCTTAGGCAGGCCGCGGCCTAACCAGTAGTTCATACAGGAAACGGCCAGGTCGTAGGTGGAATGTTGAAAATCATTATCGTCATACGCCATTATGGCTAAGTAATCTGTAATGGGGAAAAGGCCGTTCACAAACATGGAACCGCCTTCACCAATTACGGCAGCAGTCAGCAGCTTACCTTTTGGGTGCAGCGCATTATACAGGTCCTGCATCAGCAGCAGGAAGTTCTGCGGCTCATTGGTACCGCTGGGATATTCCCAGTCAATGTCCACACCATCCAGGTTGTACTGGTTTACAAAATTCATCATGTTGCTCACGAAAGTGGCGCGTATAGCGGCACTGGGTGCAATGGTACGGAAACCCACATCGCCGCCGCCACCACCTACAGAGATGATCACCTTAACGCCTTGGGCATGTGCAGCGCTCACCAGGCTTTGCAGCTTGGATGGATTTTCAATGGGCTGGTAACTACCAGAAGCGGTAGGGATCAGGAAGGCGTAATTAACATGCGTAAGCTTCGTGAATTGTACATCGCTTACGTTGCCGCCCCAGGTGGGCAGGTAGCCTACTACTTTAAAAGGTGATTGTGAAAAGGCCTGCCAGGATGTGGCAAGCAGCAGGAATAACAGCAGGACTGTTTTATTCCATAGGTTTTTTTTCATAAGATGTAGGTTAAATTAAGAGATCGTAAAGCTCGTAATACTGTGTAAACAACACTGCCGGTAAAAGACCGGCAGTGTTGTTTTAGTTGTGTTATTGAATGATCACTTTTTTGGTATAGGTGTTCTTACCGTTAGTGATGGTCATAATATAGAACCCGCTGGCTACATTGCCGGTGGGAATGCTGAGCATACCGGTGTTGGCCTTTTGATAGGACACTACCTTTTTGTTCACATCGATCAGCACTACCTGCACCGGTTTGCTGGCATCGTACTGGTCAACCTTTACCATAAAGGTGCTGCCCTTTACTACCGGGTTCGGATATACGAGCGCGCTGCCTGTTTTAGCAGTAGCCACTTCTTCTTTAGGAGCAACGGCAGTTGCAGCAATAGCTGTTCTGGCAGCTGCGCCTACAATACCGTAGTTAAAGGCTTCCCAGCCCTGTATGGTGGTACGGGTGCAGGTCATAGCCTGTGTGCCGTTCTCGGAAGATACATACAGCCCATTGTTGCCGCGCAGGGAAATAGTGCCATCAGCATTTACGATCCAGTCAAATTTTTCCCAATCCTGGGCAGTGGTTCTGCTGCAGGTAATGGCCTGTTCTCCGTTCTCAGAAGAAACAAATTTGCCCTGGTTGCTCAGCGTAATTTTACCATTACCGCCATCGCCTACCAGGAACTGCTCCCAGCCCTGTACAGTTGGTCTGTTACAGTTCATAGGCTCTTCGCCGTTCTCAGAGCTTACGTATTGGCCATTAAAGCCTTTCAGCCAGATGGTTTGGCCAATAGGCGCAGCTGAGGGCGGGGGAGGATTGGTGCCGCTTCTTTCCAATACTACCTGGTAGATGGCAGTTACCAGTGAGTTTGGATTGGTAGGCGCAACATCCTGCGACAGCTCCCACATCATAACACCGCCACCATTGTCAAATGCCAGGTTGGTCTTACGTTTAATAGTGGGAATACCGTTGTAGTAGTTACCGTTAAATACATCGGCATTAGGACTGGCGCCGTTAGCCAGCAGGGTATTATAACCATCCCAGCTGGGGCGTGCGTAAAAGGGCAGGCCCAGTATGGCCTTTTCTTTGGCCAGGCCACGGCCTCTCCAGTAGTTCAGTGATTGTACCGCGTAATCGTAAGTAGAGTGATTCGCATTATTGGCATCATATGCCATAATGGTCAGGAAGTCCACTACGGAGAATACACCGTTTACAATGCTGCTGCCGCCTACTGCTACTACCGCAGCAGTAAGCAGCTTACCACGGTTATGCATTTCAGTGGAAAGCTGTGTCATTAATGCCAGGTAGTTATTGGCAGAGGCGCCATTGTCAGGATATTCCCAGTCAATGTCCACACCATCCAGGCCGTACTGGTTTACGAAAGCGATCATGTTATTTACAAAAGTGGTGCGGGTGCTGCTGTTGGCAGCCAGTGCTTCAAAACCACCGTCATTGCCGTTATTCCAGCCACCAACAGAGATCATTACTTTCACGCCTTTAGCATGCGCATTGCTCACCAGGCTTTGCAGCTTGCCCGGATTTTCAATAGGCTGCAGGGTGCCGTTGGAATTCGGCAGCAGGAAGGCGTAGTTGATATGCGTTAGCTTGCTGTACTGAACAGACTGCGGATCAACGTTGCCGGCCCAGGAAGGCATGTAGCCTACTACTTTAAAATTGTTGGCAACTGCTGCTGCGGCCATAGCTGCTGCGCTTACCTCACCCCAGCTGAAGGCTTCCCAGCCCTGTATGTTGGTACGGGTGCAGGTCATAGCCTGTGTGCCATTTTCAGAAGAGATATACAGCCCATTGCTGCCGCGCAGGGAAATGGTGCCATCGGCATTTTGGATCCAGTCAAATTTTTCCCAATCCTGCGCAGTGGCCCTGTTGCAGGTAATGGCCTGTTCTCCATTTTCAGAAGAAACAAATTTGCCCTGGTTGCTCAGCGTAATTTTACCATTACCGCCATCGCCCACCAGGAACTGTTCCCAGCCCTGTACAGTTGGCCTGTTGCAGTTCATAGCCTGTGTGCCGTTCTCGGAGCTTACATACTGGCCGTTAAAACCTTTCAGCCAGATGGTTTTACCAATAGGGCCGGTTGATGCAGGCGGCTGTACGCCCGGTGCTACGGCTGCAATGGTGCCATTGTTCTTTACACAGTTGGCAAACTTGATGTTGTTCAGCACTGCTGCCATGTTGCCTGCGCCATCCATCAGGTAGGGCGGGTTAATGTGCATTAATGCGGCATTTTCCTGGGTGTCAAAACGTTTGTACGTCCAGTGGCACCAGCCAATACCTTTTGAGTTCAGCGCGCGGATGTTTTCGCTTAACCAGTTGTTGTCGTTCTCGCCGGTTTCGCCTACCCAAACAGGTACCTGGTTGGTGTTGCGGAAGTTTACCATGTTGGCGATCAGGTTGATCTGGTTCACATCGCCATTGGTTTCCGTAGTGGAATTAGTGATCCAGTAGCGGTGGGCATTGTACACCAGGTTAGAGCGGTTGGAGAATGTAAAGGGCTCCATGTAATTGTAGTTGTTGCCCCATCCGTTCCCTTCGATCATAAGCAGGTGATCATCGCCCTGTGCGCGGATAGCATTGATCAGACGCTCGAACAGGTCATGGATCGTTCGGTTGTCCGGTACATTGTTCGGCTCATTGATCAGGTCATAAAATGCCACGCCGTTGTTGTTGATGTAACGGGTGGAGAGGCGCTGCCACAGGCGAACGGTCATGTCCTTGTAGATCTGTTTGTTCCACAGATCATTGCCCACCAGGGCATCGGAAATGTTTGCGTCTGTACCTTGTGCGCCGGGCGCGGCGTGCAGGTCCAGGATCACGTACATGTTGTTGGCCGCGGTCCATTTCAGCAGGCTGTCTGTGAGGCAGAACCCTTCCAGGTTGGCATCATTAAACAGCTGGTTGCTGTTGTACCACGAGGTCAGGTTGCTCACATACGTGTTGTAATTGCCTGAATTGCGGGCCACGCTGTTGCGTACTGCACGCTGGGCGCTGGTCAGGAACAGCTCATAGTGCAGCGGCAGCCGCACGCAGTTGAATCCCTGGGAGGCCAGGTAATCAATGTCTGCCTTGGTAATGAAATTGTTACGCCAGCTCTGGTAGAAGGCTTCTACCTGCGCATCGGTCTGGCCCTGGTCATACAATCTTTTTTTGATGGACCATTGAGTGCCACCACCGGAAAATGAAGGTTTGATCATGTAACCTTCCTGAAGCATCCATCCACCAAGGCCTACGCCTTTGAGGATCACTTCCTGATTACTTTCATTGATGATACGTGTGCCGCTTTGGCGGAGTCTTGACAATTGTTGCGCAAACGTTTGCATGCTCAGGCAGAGAGCTAGCAGTAAAACGGAACAATACAGGTACAGGTACGGTGCACGGCGTGGAAGTCCGTGCCGTCGCGTAGAACGGGTTCTCATAGACGGTTCTTTTGTTTTTGGTTATAAATTCAATAAAGGTTTATGCTCCCGCAGTGCACTGCGGGACGGTACTAGTCGCACGAGTGCGCCTATAGTACCATCTTATCTAGCAAGAAAGTGGGAAAAAGCTAAAAAAGGCAGGAAAAAGCGACAAAACCGGATGAGTATCAGAGGGGGGTAGGATGCTAAAACCACAAAAAATCATAAACTGGTGAAAGAAATTTATAGCAACCGTCAAAAGACTTTATGAACAGGGTAAATGTGAAATCTTAAACCGGTGTAGGGACAGTATTAAAAAACTTTATGAACGAAATAAAAAGAGAAATGCCGCGATATTAGCTACAGGCGTATGATCGCGGCATTCCCTTTTACATTTATGATTTATCTCGTTCATAAAGTCTTTTAAATTGTCTCTATGAACCTCTTTCGCCGGTTTAAAATTTTACATTTTACATTCTCTCTGATCGATGATCACAGGCGCTGAATAATACCACCGCCTATCACGTCATCCCCTTCATAGAACACGGCAGACTGTCCCGGGGCAATGCCTTTCACCTGTTCGTAAAAGCGAACGCCGATCTGCCCGTTATCTGTGTGATACAGGTTGCTCAGGGCGCCTTTATCCTTATAACGGATCTTGGTAGTAGCTTCCAGCCCTTCGGGGATATGGTCGTATTTAACCATGTTAATGCCGGCTACCCGCATTTCGCTCCGTTGCAGGTCCTCTTCCTCACCCAGCACTACAGTATTGGTTTCCGGGATAATGCTGGTTACATATATGGGGCGTCCAAGGGCAATATCCAGCCCTTTACGCTGGCCAATGGTGTAAAAGGGATAACCCTTATGCTGGCCTACAATAGTGCCGTCCTTCAGCACAAAATTGCCGCCATTTACCTGTTCTTCCAGCCCATCTATGCGGCGTTTCAGGAAACCGCGGTAGTCATTGTCCGGTACAAAGCAGATCTCGTAGCTCTCTGCCTTTTTGGCCAGCTCGGGGTAGCCAAAATCAAACGCCATCTGGCGGATCTCGGTTTTACGGTATTTACCCAATGGCAGCAGGGTACGGGCCAGCACATCCTGCTGCAGGCCCCATAGCACATAGCTCTGGTCCTTCAGGTCATCAATGCCTTTGCTAAGCACATAACGGTCGTTATGTTGCCGTATTTGCCCGTAATGGCCGGTGGCTATGAATGCGCAGTCCATTGCATCGGCCCTTTTCAGGAGCGCCCGCCATTTAATATGGGTATTGCAAAGCACGCAGGGATTAGGGGTGCGGCCTGCCAGGTATTCATCTACAAAATTGTTGATCACAAAATCCCCGAACTCATCCCGGATATCCAGCACAAAATGCGGGAAACCATGGTGTACGGCGGCTGCGCGGGCATCGTTAAAAGAATCCAGGTTGCAGCAGCCGGTCTCCTTTTTACTGGCGCCGGAAGATGCATAATCCCAGGTCTTCATCGTAATGCCGATCACTTCATATCCTTGCTCGTGCAGCATCAGCGCGGTAACCGTACTATCGATACCGCCGCTCATGGCCACCAGCACTTTGCCGTTTCTGCTCATAGTAGTTCGTGTAAGGCTGCAAAGTTAAAGAAAATCCTGCCATTAGGGGGCAGCAGGTTATTGATAGTAATGATAGGGGCATAGAGGAGGGATGCTGAATGCT